>Ga0182016_10000063_pt1 | contig 106339 bp, 87 predicted proteins | sample 712S2MmetaG_FD_120491 | JGI IMG/M metagenome (GOLD analysis project Ga0182016, IMG submission 120491) | Permafrost microbial communities from Stordalen Mire, Sweden - 712S2M metaG | ecosystem: Environmental > Terrestrial > Soil > Wetlands > Permafrost | place: Sweden: Stordalen | collected... | reverse complement strand
CGACTCCCGCCGCCTCCACCATACAATCTCTTCATGCAAATCGTTTCCAGGCTATTTGGGCGGACACGGTCTATCCGCCAGGCCGGCGATCCGTCGATGAGGGCATCCGGAAGATCGCGTGGGCGCCCGCGCCTTCCTGACCCGATCAAGTGGAAAGCTGCCGTGGCGCATTGCGCGCGCCTCCCCCGGCTGGGTATCTTTGAACGGTGGCTTGAGCAATTCCCGGAAAGAGATTGATGGAAGTTCTAAGACGGCTCTTCGAGCAGCATTATCGGTTGCCTGCCGAGCGCGCGCAGCCGCTGCAAGGCCAGCTCGGCGGCTCGGGGCGCGCCATCGTGCGCCTCGCCGGCGAAGGAATCAGCGCTATAGGCATTCTCTATCCCGTTAGGGAGGAGAACCTCGCATTCCTTGAATTCTCAAAGCACTTTTACCGCCACGGATTGCCCGTGCCTGAGATTTATGCGGAGGATTTAAGCCAGGGAGCATATCTTGAAGAGGACCTAGGCGACACAACTCTCTTCGAATTCCTTGGCAAGCATCGAGCGGGCGAAACCATCGATCCGCCCGCGATTGAAGCCTACCGTAAAGTGGTAGCCGTGCTGCCGCGTTTCCAGGTCGAGGCTGGCCGCGATTTGAATTACAAGGTATGTTATCCGCGATCGAGCTTCGATCGCCAGTCCATTGCCTGGGACCTGAACTACTTCAAGTACTACTTCCTGCGGCTCTCCGGCGCGCTCTTCAACGAACAGGCGCTGGAGGACGATTTCAGCCGCCTGACCAAGTTTCTGCTAGGCGCGGATCACAATTATTTTCTTTATCGCGATTTCCAATCGCGCAATGTTATGTTGCGCGATGGGCAACCCTATTTTCTGGACTATCAAGGCGGGCGAAGAGGCGCGCTGCAATACGACATCGCGTCTCTGCTCTACGATGGCAAGGCCGATCTGCCGCCCGCGTTGCGCCAGGAGCTGCTCGACTACTATCTTGACTGCCTTGGCGGTTACGTCGCCGTCGATCGCGAAGCGTTCATGCAGCACTACTACGCGTTCGTTTACGTCCGCATCATGCAGGCTCTGGGAGCATATGGTTTCAGAGGATTCTACGAGCGCAAGGCGCATTTTCTGCAAAGCGTGCCCTACGCGCTGAAAAACCTGCGCTGGCTGGCCGCCAATGTCAAGCTGCCCATCGCGCTGCCGGAGCTGATGGACGCCTTCCATGCCATGTCGGCGTCGGAGAAACTTCAGTCCCTCGCATCTTCCGCGGAGGGTTTGACGGTGCGGATTTTCAGTTTCAGCTTCCACCGTGAAATGCCCGCCGATGAAACAGGGAACGGAGGCGGATTTGTCTTCGATGCGCGCAGTCTTCCAAATCCAGGGCGTGAGGAACAATTCCGGCAGTTGACCGGTAAGGACGCACCGGTGATCGACTATCTCAATCGCCAGGAGAACGTGCACCAGTATCTGGCTGGTGTTCTGTCGCTGGTCGATGCAAGCGTCAGCGCCTATCGACGCCGCGGCTTCAAAAACCTGATGGTCTCGTTCGGCTGCACCGGCGGCCAGCACCGATCGGTGTATCTGGCCGAGCAGTTGGCGAAGCATTTGCGTGCCGGCGCAGGGGTCGAAGTGGCCATACGCCATATCGAGTTGGAGAAGGTGGGCAAATGAAAGCGATGATTCTGGCTGCCGGACTGGGGACGCGTTTGCGGCCACTCACCGATGACCGCCCCAAGGCGCTGGTGACCGTTGCCGGCCGCACGCTGCTGGAGATCGCACTCTGCCGCCTGCGCTCCTTTGGCATCGATGAGGTAATTGTCAACACGCATCACTATGCGGAGATGATCGGCGACTACGTGAAAGCGAATGGCAACTTCGGCGTGAGGATTGAAATCTCGCACGAAGAGGAGTTGCTTGACACGGGCGGAGGCTTAAAAAAAGCAGCGCATTTCTTCATGGATTCGAGCGGGGTCGGCCAGGAACCGTTCATTTTGCATAACGTCGATGTCATCAGCACCATCGATCTTGGGCGCATGGCACAATTCCACACAGAACACGGCGCCCTCGCCACACTTGCGGTTCAAGACCGCGCGACTTCGCGTTATCTGCTCTTCGATGAACATGGCCTGCTCCGCGGCCGACAAGCCGCAAGCGCCGCGAAGGCCGAAGATGCAAAGGCTGAGTTGGCGCGGCCAGCCGTCGGGATACAGGCGCTGGCCTTTTCCGGCATTCACGTCATCTCACCGCTACTGTTGACGAAAATGGAGGAGGAAGGCGCTTTTTCAATCGTTGCCACATATCTGCGGCTCGCGGCACAAGGAGAGAATATCGTCGCATTTCGCGCGGACGATTGTTATTGGCGCGATCTCGGCCGGCCTGAGAGCATCGTGCAAGCCGCCGAGGATGTGGCCGGCGGCAAGTACTCGATAACTTGACTTGGCAGCGGCGTCCACGGACATCGCAAGATGAAGAACGCTGCATCGAGCAGCAACAATAACCGAAGGGAATTGGCTGGCGGATGATCGCATCGCCTTTACGCCCTTGCCTTTCCAAGGCGGCTGAATTCTAATTCCGTTCTGGTGGAAACACCCATGCACCCCGTCGAAAAAAGCTGCGCGCAAGAGCCGGCGGCTGCCGCGAGAACTGTCCTGACGCTGATCGGGTTCAGCGCCGTTATCGGGCAAACGATTCTCATGCGGGAGTTGATCGTTGTTTTCAGCGGCAACGAAATGTCGCTGGGAATTATGCTGGCAGCCTGGCTTTTCTGGACCGCTGCCGGCAGCGGCCTGGCCAACCGTTTTGCGCTAGGCAGAAGCGGCCCGCGCCGGGCTGTCGCCGCGCTCGAATGCCTGCTCGTGGTCAGCCTGCCGCCAACCATATGGGCATTGCGCGCCTCTAAATCCATCTTTCAGGCAGTGCCTGGCGAGTTGGTTGGACCCGTGCCGATGTTTCTCGTAACCATGGCATCTCTCTGCCTGATTTGCGTTGTCTCAGGGGCGCTCTTCGTTGCCGCGGCCCGCATGTTTGAAAAGGAGTGCGCTGTCTCAGCTCGCCTCGCGGCCAGCTCGGCCTACATGATTGAAGCCGCTGGTTCCGCTCTCGGAGGGCTTTTGGCCAGCATCGTGCTGCTGCGCTATCTTGGAGCCTTCCAGATCGTAATCATCGTGGCCATCCTCAACTTGTCCATGGCAGCGGTCTTGCTGTTCCGGATGAGCCGCAAGCAGATTGTCGCATTGGCTTTGTCAGCGGGACTTAGCGCAGTTCTTCTCATGACTTATGCAACGCCGCTGCTGGATAGGTCCGCGCAGGCGCGCCTGTGGCGTGGCTTTCGTGTCGTGGGCACGCATGACTCGATCTACGGCAACTTGACGGTCACCGAAACCGGCAGTATTCGAAGCATCTACGACAACGGCGTGCTCCTGGCCAATGCGCCGGACGAGAGTGCCGCCGAAGAAGCGGTTCACTACGCGCTGCTGGAGCACCCCGCGCCAAAGAAACTTCTGCTCATCGGCGGCGGTGTGAATGGCAGCATGGTCCAGGCGCTCGAGCATCCAACAATCGAGCGAATCGACTACGTCGAACTCGATCCCGCTCTCATCGGTATGGCTCGGCAGTTCTTCCCCGCGCAGTCGGCTGTACTTGCCTCGGACCCACGTGTGCATACACACTATGCGGATGGCCGGTACTATCTGAGAACCACCGGCGAAACATTCGACGTTATCATTTTGAATGTGCCCGATCCCCAGACTGCGCAGTTGAACCGGTTCTACACCGCCGAGTTTTTTCGCGCCGCTCGCGATCGTCTCGCGCCCGGCGGACTGCTCGCGCTGGAACTGCGCGCGTCGGAAGAAACCATCGGCCCCGATCTCGCGGATTTTCTGCGCTGCATTCAGCGCACTCTCAAGGAAGTCTTTCCCTATGTCGTTACCATTCCAGGAGAGACAATCCACTTCTTCGCCGCCGCGCAACCGGATGTTCTAACCGACAATCCTGCGACCTTGATTGCAAGGCTGCGCGAACGGGACCTGAAAACAAAGTATGTGCGGGAATACTTCATTCCTTTCCGCATGATGCCCGATCGCATGGCGCAGGTTCGCGAGCAACTGCAACCGCTGGACTCGACGCCTGCCAATCGCGATTTCGCGCCGATCGCCTACTACTTCAACATTGTGCTGTGGAGCGCGCAGTTCAAGTCGGGCTATTCCAACTGGTTCCACGCGGCGGCGCGCATCCCGTTCGTCCATGTTGCCGGTGCAACCATGAGCGTCTTGCTGATTGTTGCGGCAGTTCTCTCGTTTGCGCGCCCTCGCGAGAGCCGCGCTCGCTCCGCGGCTGCGTGCTGCGTGGCCGCAACCGGCTTCACTTCGATAACTCTTGAGATTCTTTTGCTGCTCGCATTCCAGTCCATCTATGGGTACATCTATCACCAGCTCGCGATTCTTATCGCCATGAATATGGCTGGCATTGCTTTCGGAAGCTGGCTGGGCATCCGCCGGATTCGTTTGCAAGTTACTCCACCGTACCGCGCGATTGCATCGACCCAGTTTCTGCTCGCTCTGTCCAGTCTTGCGCTGATGCTTGCGGTTACGCTGTTGGCGAAGGTCTCAGGGATTGCGGCAACCTGGCTCGCGGCGCAGTGTGTCTTTCCTGCTTTGGCTGCTCTTTTCGGAATGCTTGGCGGCTATCAATTTCCTATCGCGTCGGAGATATACCTGCGCGGCAACCGCGGACGGAACAAACTGGGCGCGCTCTATGCCATCGATCTGCTGGGCGGATGCGCGGGCGCGCTCGCGATCGGCGCCTACCTCATCCCGGTGTTTGGATTCTGGAGAACCGCATGGCTAACCACGGCTATCGACCTGATTCCGGCGCTTCTTGCCACCCGAATAACTCTCGCGTCAAATGAGCTTCAGGCATGACTTCTCACGGCTTGTGCTCGGCGAATACCACCGCTCTAAACATGAAGATGTCCGTGTCCTCGTCCTTCCAGCAATTTGAGCGCATGCCCGCCTTGACGCAGGTTTGTTCCAGGTAGGTCTGTCGGTTCCATTCTTGTTCCACGGGCACCTGTGGAAGCAGAAGCCCCTCGTTATCGCCGTTCTTCATCAGCAGGCCGTGCTCGCCGATCTTGATCTGGTCAATGTCTGTCACGCGGCGCAGAGGCGATAGTACCGAGATTTCATACTCGAGTTGCGGCAGCTCCGATGCCTCCACCGGCCTGAACCGTGGATCGTGCAACGCGGCGTGGGTGGCTGTGTCGCGCACTGTCATGTAAAGAGGTTTCATCGCGGAGGTATAGCCGATGCAACCCCGCAACGAGCCCGCGAGCTTCAGCGTCACGAACGCGCCGCGCTCCTGGTTCAGCGTTGCGCTTGCGCTAGCGGGAGGCACGTACGGTTCTTTCTCCTGCACCACGTACTCCACCGACTTGCGCGCCAGGGCGAGCAGCTCGCTCTTTTCCTGCGCGCTCAGCGAGAACGGAGTTTCCGCGGCAGCGCTATTTGCAGCTTTGACAAAGATATCCGCGCTATAGCCGACCACGCGTGAGTGGTCGCCCGTCACATCGCCGGAATTAGCGTACTTCAGCACCGTGGCCCGGTTCGCACCCATGCGCTCGGCATAAATCATCGCGGCGACGATGGGCGCGCCGCCGCAGGCCTCCCATACTCGCGCCTCAAAGTTCCGCGACATGCTGAAATAATCCCACTCATCCAGCGCATGAAGAGTCTTATGGTCGATGGTTTCGGCCTGGTCGTAAGTGTGATAGTGGGATAAGTCGGAACTGGCCAGAACCAGCGTATCGCCACCCTTGCCGTCGCTCTGAATCAGCTTTGTAAGGGCAACTCCCAGCGCGCGGCTGCTTTCGTAACTCTGATCTCCCATCACGATGGGCACAACTTCGAAATCGCCCAGCACCCGTTGCAGCCACGGCAACTGCACCTCGATGGCATGTTCGGCGCCCGCCGATGTGGGATCGTGTCCCTGGCTTGAGAGCCGCATCGTGGAGCTCATTTTGGCTAACTGTCTGGCAAAGGCCTTGTCGACCTGCACTGTGCCCAGGGGTGTGGAGTAGGCGTCTCCCTCATAAATCGAAGTGAAGTCGAAAGCCTCGAAGTGCGACGGCGCAATGACCACAACGCGCGAAAACTTGCGTCCCTTCAGCGCCGCATAGGTATAGGCGGCAACGGGGCCGGAGTATTGATAACCGGCGTGCGGCGCAACCGCGGCCAGAATCCGATCCTTGATGGGCGGCTCTGAAACATGACCCAGCATCTCGTCGATGGTCGCCGCAAGGATCTTTGGGTCCGCCGGATAGAAACCGCCGGCAACTCCCGCTTCTCTCACCTTCACTGGATCAGCGGCGCGCACATGCTGCAAAGGCGCAACGGCCATGAATGTGACGATTTGAGCTGCCAGCCAATACATCTTGTAAGTCCTCTTGAAACTCATTTACAAAACCTCCCCGGCCCTCATGTGTGCCAGATGCCTGGAATCGGATGCCGGCAGAATGGGCAACTATCCTTTTGGATAAGCATCTGGCCGGCCGTGAATCCCACGCGCTCTACCAGCAGGCGGCGGCACTGCGGGCAGTAGGTGTTTTGCGCCGGATGACCCGGCACATTGCCGATATAAACGTAGTGCAATCCTTCGGCGTCGGCAATGGCCTTGGCGCGCTCCAGCGTCGGCACCGGCGTGATGGGCAGGTTTTTCAACAGGTATTCCGGATGGAATTGCGTGAAATGGAGCGGCACATCCGCGCCCAGATTCGCCTTGATCCATTGCGCTAGGCCGCGGAATTCCTGATCGCTGTCGTTGCGATCGGGCACCACCAGATAAACAATCTCCGTCCACTTTCCCATCTTCTTCAGCGTGACCAGCGAATCCAGCACCGGCTTCAACTGCCCCGTAACCACGTCTCTGTAATAGGACTCGGTGAAGGCCTTCAGATCGATCTTGACCGCGTCCATCTTGCCGTATGCGGTCTTCAGCGCCTCCTCCTGCATGTAGCCGTTGGAGACGACAATGCTGCGGATGCCGGCCTGATGCGCTGCATCGGCTGTGTCCATCAGGAACTCGGCGAAGACCACCGGCTCGCTATAGGTGTAGGCGATGGTCGGACAACCGTATTGCCTGGCCAGGCCGACAATCCGTTCCGGGGGAACATACTCGGCGGGAATCTCCTCCGGGCGCGATTGCGAGATATCCCAGTTCTGGCAGAATTTGCAGTTTACGTTGCAACCTGCCGTAGCAAGGGAGAACGCAACCGTCCCCGGCAGATAGTGGAAGAGCGGCTTCTTCTCGATGGGATCGACGTGCGCCGCGCACACCCGCGAGTGAACGACCGAATAGTACACCCCGCCGCGATTTTCCCGCACGCCGCAGTACCCGCGTTCCTTGTCTCCCACCGCGCATTCGCGTGGACACAGCTTGCACTTGATCTTCAGATTGGGCAGCTTCTGGTAGAACTTCGCTTCAACGATGAATCGCGAATCGTCCTGCTTCTGCTGGCCGGCTCCCGAGGCGGCTGCCACCGCGGGACTGGCCAGCTTGCCCATCCCCAGGGCCGCTCCCGACGCCAGCGCGCACTTCAGAAACGACCGGCGGCCGAGCGGCCGGCAAAGCTGGCTGCGCTCAGCGAACAAAGCGGAGCATTGGTCTTCCAGCACATCGAATCCACGGAACATCGTGAACCTCCCAGCCATGCCCCGTCTACACTTCGACCGTCTTGATCTTCGCCGGATCGTTCGTGCCCAGCCGGTGCTGCGCATCGGCAGCGGTCGCAATGTAGCGGGGCGCTCTCTCCTCGGCCTCCAGCGTCTTCAATCCTTTTTCGGCCCGCTTGCGCTCAATGATCTGCCATCCTGTGTAATCCAGCGCCACGGGATCCTGAGAAGCCACCAAGGCATTTTCTTTCCAACTGTGCTCCGGCTTGAATGCCGGGCCGCCTTCGTACATCGCCGTGGTCGCATCGCAGATGGTCAGGCGCATTCTTGTCCGGATCTCGGGCAGCATGTTCAAGTCCGCAATGTACGGATTGCAGCCGTTGGGATGGTATTTGTTCGGATTGTGAATGACTCCATACATATTCTTCAGGGCGATGGTTACTCCGGCGCCGTCATGGTCTTTCAGCACGGGCAGATTGATCAGGACGTTGGAGCGCTGGGTCAGAATCTTCGACAACCGGCTTCCAACGCTGCCATGCATAACCAGATCCTGTTCGTAGTCGGCCTGATCGGTGCCGAAACATTGAACCCGGTTTCCGCCCGTCGAAACGTGGAATCCGGCGTGTTCCAGCTCTTCCGTGTCGCGGTCCCACACCACGATGCCGGCGGATTTGACTCCCGCCTCCTGCAACCGTTCGCAAATGGCTTCGACGAGTTGCACATTGGTTGAGATTCCGCGTCCCCCTAAAGTGTTCACTTTCAATCCCACCGATTCGCCCGGACGGACCAAAGTTCTCCAGGCCTCGATCGGGCGGTCCCGGTCAAAGAGCGCCTGCATGGCGCGATCCAGCAGGCTCAATATCCGGCCCGAATCCACCGTGGCGCCCGTGCCCCGCAACTGCGGATCGCGGGCAATCGCGACCCTGGACTTCATGGTTGCAGCACCCTGTTCCGAAGCCGCGAACAACTCCGCCCCGCCGCCCCCGCGCAGAAGCGCGGCGCCAGCGATAGCTCTCTTCAGAAACTCCCGCCGGTTAGCGATCCGCCTAGTGTTCATAAGAGCCCTACCATGTGCCCACCCGCTACGAGGACCGGCTTGCGGAGGCGCGGCCTCAACTTCTGCGCAAGAATCGTCCCCACAAAGCGTTTACGCTCGAATCGGAGGCCTTTCAACCATTGGCTGCACCGTCTCAAACAGCAGCACAACAACTGCTACCGCAATTTGAGTGAGTTTTCAGTGACCCCTGACACCTTGCACATACGATCGCGGAAACCTGGGGGATCTTTGCGATTTTGAAGGATGAGCCAGAACCACCTCGCTGCGGCTCAACCCCTCATCAAATTCCGGCATCAGGGCTGCAGATCCATCGAAGCCCGCATGGCGGCGTAGTGATCCGGACTGGCCTGGAGGGCGAGGGAGAATTCCTGTTGGGCTCGATCCCGATTATTCAAGCCGAGCTGGCCCAGGCCGGCAAGATAGTGAGCGTCGGCAACCTGCGCGCGTTCGCTCGCTGTGGCATAGGGCTTAGCTGGCGCCGCTGCATCCGCGGTATTCTCCAACGCCTTTGAGCCTTCATCGGCCAACTGCTGAAAAATAGTCCTGGCGCGATCCGGCTGGCCGAGTTTCTCCAGCGCCCTTGCCCGGTAGTAGAGCGCGGCTTGCTCAACGTGCACGCCCGCGGCCAGCCCGCCGATGCTGCCGCGGCGGGTGGGTGGCTGGCTGTGCGCGCCTTCGTCCTGGCCGGCGGATGCGCCCGATGCGTCGCTCCAGAAACGCCGGGCATTCTCCGCATCGCCCATCGCCTCATATGCAGTGCCGATCCAGTAAGATATCTCAGCTTTGCGGCCCGTCACATTGCCGCTGGCAGCCCGCAGGTTGACCGGGATCTCGAGGGCCGCCTGATAGTCGGCCAGCGCCTGTGCGTACTGCTTGCCGGTCATGTGCTGGCGGCCGCGCGCCATGTTGGCGTTGATCCATGAGTCGCCCATGGAAAAGCTCCCGCCGCCCTCCCAGGCGCGAAAGAACCGCGATTTGAGCAACTGAATGGCGAAGTCGGACTTGCCGGAGAATATCTCCAAATTGATCTCACGGGCGATTGCGTCGTCGCGATTGATGAGTGCCTGATGCGCTTCCATCAGGGCCAGACGCTTGGCCGGCGGCACGCCGTTCTCCTCATAGAGCTTGTCCAGATCGTTGAGGACCGTTGCGTTGCCCCCGCATTGCACGGCCTTCTCCAAAGCGCCGATCTGCTTGTCGCGCTGCCCGCCCTGGCGCGCGTAGAGCATAGCCAGATTGCGGTATACAACGGGAAAATCCGCGCCCAGCGAAGCGGACTTTTCCCATAGAGCCTGCGCCCGCGCCGGCTGCCAGTCAAATAACAGGTTTCCAAGATAGTAAGGCGCGCGTGAATCGGCCGGATCGACAAGCATTGCATCTTCCAGCACCGCGATCATCTCCATCTGGAAGGGGAAGACATAGTCCGTGGGCGCTGTTCTGGCCTGGCGGTAATACTCGCGGGCCTTGTCTGCCTGATGCATCTGCCCAGCAAAATAGCCCAGGTAGTAGTAGACCAGTGGAGAAATCCTGGTTACATCCGCAGCCGAGTCACGCACCTTCATCAATAGCGTATAGCCATCTTGCCATAGCCCGGCATCCATGTAGGCGGCCGCCACCTCAAGCGCGGTAGCAGGATGCGCGGCGATTGTTTCGGAAAGCGTCGCGGCGCTCTCGGGCGATTTCGCCGCCATCCAGCGCTCCGCCATCCCCTCGACATCGAGCGGATCGATCCTCTCGATCGCGGCCACTGCATCCAGCGCCTCGCTGATTCGTCCGGAGTGGCGCAGCAGCGCGGCCTTCAGCGCCAGTGCGCGGATATTCAGCGCATTGGCTTCCAGCGCGAGGCCGTCCATGGTCAGGGCCGCATCGAGATCGCCTCGTGCCGAAGCAATTTCCGCCAGCTCAAAGTAGCCTGGGGACCGCCAGGCCGCGCTCCACGTGGATTTGTAAAACTGGGCGTAGGCGTCGCCCAGCTTGCCCTGCGCTTTCAAAGCCAGTCCGAGATAATAGAAAGCTTCACCGTCCTTTGGCGATGTGTAACTCGCTGTCGCGCGTTCCAGCGCCTTGCGCAGGAGTCTTTCCGCCTCGGCGTAATCGCCGGCCTTGATCGCGTCAATACCCAGAACGGTGTTCACACGGATGTCGGCGGGATCGCGGCGCAATGCTTCCTGCCAATAAGCATTGGGGTTGCCGTCAGGTGAATGAAACTGCTCCAGCCTCAAGCCAGTCAGGTATAACTCCTCATTGGTCTCGATCTCCGCGGGCGCGCGCGGATTCACCACTGGCGACGGCATCTTCTCGCTGTTGAGCCTCACCGGGGAATATGCTACCAGTTCCTTGTCATCCTCCTCTATCGCGGCGCGCAGATCGTGCTCGTCCATGCCGCTGGGCAACGCGACTTCCTTGACGAATGGGTGACCGGGGCCGATCGCGATCTTCTCTTCAAACAAAAGCCGGTCTTTCAGTTTGAGCGTGACTGTCGCCGACGGCCGCTCCTGTGTTGAATAGAATCCCACCGTGGCTGCGCCGTTCATGACTTCGAGATTGACGGCCGCATCGAGATTTGCGTTCTTGACGCCATCGATGCCGCGGAATGGATACCAGTATTGCGTCCAGGTGCGGGATTCATACGGCTGCAGCCAACTGTAATCGGGCTGATTGTCGGAGTACGCCCCCACCATCAGTTCGATGTACGGACCATCGGAATCGGTGAGCTGATCTTCTTCCAACAGACCTCGGGGACCATTGCCCCAGGTCCAGAATTTCTTGCCGGGAACAACATTGTGGTCGGCAAAGCTCAGGATGCCGGCGTTCTTTCCGTGATCGTAGCCTGCCATAAAATCGTCCTGGTAATTCCAGGCAAACATGGAGCTGGCGTTGGAATGGTTCTTGTACCAACTGACGTCGACGCCCGCAGTATAATCCGCGCCGTTGTATTTCGTTGTCGCGATAGGCCAGGTAGTGAAATCGCGTTTGCCATGATATGTGACGAATTGCGTGCTTGGGGGAAAGATGATTTGGTATGTATCGTTCACATGAACAGCGACGTTGGAGAAGCTCAACATCGAGGCCGGGACCGCGGTCCTGTTTATCATGCGGAACGACGCCTGAAGATAAGACTTGCCCGGATGCAGGGTAACTCCGACTGCCCAGCACATGCGATCCCGCAGTTCCAGCTCACCCACCCAGACCGTCTTCGAGCCGTCGGCGTTCTCATCGATCTTGTATTGCACCGGCAGAAAGCTGGTGGCGCGATGATGGTGGGGGATATCCCACTCGATTCCGCCGGAAATCCAGGCCCCGAGAAGGTTTATCAGGGCTGGCTTGATAACGTGCTGATGGTAGATGAAGTCGTAGCCATTGGTTTTATCCATGGCCTCGAATACCTTGCCGCCCAGTTCCGGAAGAATGCCGATCTTGATGTATTCATTTTCGAGATAGACCATGTTGTAGGTCTTCTCTTTCTTCTCGGTTGTCAGGTTGTCGTAGCCGGGGTACGGATAAATGCGATGCTGCGCGCCTTGGGAACTGCCGCCAAAGTAAAACTGCGGATTGGGATCGGGCGGGCCGATGAGATAGGTCGGGATTGTAACTTTCTCTTCCCATGCTTTGACCGGCGTGGTGGCGGAAAAAAGCGGCGAAATCGCCGCCAGACTAAGCAAGAACGCAGCTGAGTATCGGAAGATTTCTCTTTGCATTTTAATTCTCCGAAGGATTCTGAAACTCATCATACCGGCCATGGCGAGGCAGGCGCGCCGGCATCCGAAGCCATGGGCCGTCGCGCAAAGGGCAGCGCCTTGCCGGAATGCACGTCCATCAACCTCTTGTGCGTCGATTTCGCCGCTTCAACCAGCTCCACATAAGGCCGGTCGGTAACATCCACAAAGCCGATGTTGTAATTCTCGCCATCCATGCGGCCCAGCACGGGCTCGTCGCGCCAGGCGAACCAATACGCGCCAAGAAACCATTCGAGCGATGCAGCCTGCTCCACGTAGTAGCGATAGGCAATACCGCGCTCAACCTGATCCCTGGCCTGCACAAGCCCCGCGGCAAGCCCGTCCGCGGGCACGCCTATATGGAACTCGCCAATCAGGACGGGGCGTCCGGAGAGACGAGCTGCGCGGCTGAGATGTCTGGTCGGTTCGTATTCATATACATTGATGCTGCAAACATCGAAGATGCGGGCCGCGATCAGAGCTTCGTCCGACATCCGTCCGCCAAAACGGATTCCTAGAATCAAATGATTCGGATCGTACGTGCGCACGGCGTCGCAGACGATCTGCAAATATTTCCTGAAGCAGATCAGGACAAAATCCCGCCGCCGCGCAGGCGTGTCTCCCTGGGCGAGAAAATCCTTCAGCTTCGTTTTTGTCTCCGTATCCGGCCCGCCGAGAATAATTCCGCAAAGCTCGCTCTCGCGTCCATCCCATGGCGGTTCATTGCCAATGAAATAGCCAAGTAGCAGCGGATCGTTTCTGCGCGGCGCGCACTGCGTATTGGCGGAGGCGGCGATATCTTCGGCAAATTGCGGTGAATAAACGTCCGGCATCCCGAGATAGTTTGTCCCTTTCGGCCAGCGAAGCATCATGGTCGCCGGGCGGCCTTTGCCGCCGGTCGTCATGCCCCACGAATCGAGCCGCCGGTTGGTTCGATCCGTGCCTGAGTCGTTACCTCCAAACCCCGCGCCACCGCCCGGCGTCCCGTTGATTCCCGTGGACAGGAATAGATGTCCCTCGGGATCGACGAACCACCAGCGGCCATCGATCTCTTCAACACGAAAGAATCCCGTTGCCCTGGCATGTGTGGTTTTATAACCCCCAAAACTGCCGTAGCCGAAGTCGGCTGAACTACCGAAAGTCTTCTGTTCCTCGGCCAGCTCACGCGTCAATTGCTCCTGACTCTTGACTTTCCGCGGCCACTCCGCCAGCGCCCATTGGCCGAAGCTATCCAGCATCGGGCCCGGCTCAAGAAACTCCGACCCTTCGTCGATTTTTGATAGATGCACGTTCCGCAGTTCGATCGTGGGCCTGTTCAGCGGATACTCCATCGCGATGCCGATCGACTCCACGGCATGAAGATCCCCATAAGGCCCCCACACGGAAAACCAGCATGAATTCGCGCGCCGGTTTGTTGCCGAGGCCAGATCGAAGCCTTTTGCATCCCGGCCAACAAAGTACTGCAAGGGAACCGACGCCCGCAGCCACGCGTTTTGCCCGAAGCCGATGATTGACATGTTGCGCGGGCCGTGCGTGGTGTAGGCCCACAGCAAGAGCCGCTGGGGCGAACTCATCCGCATCTCCATCACCAGGTGCGAATACGCCGACAAGTCCGCGGGAGATTCGAGGCCGAGTTCCTTCATGGAAATCCGCAGCTCAGAGGAAACTCCGTCAAAAACGAATCGTCTCACTCCGTCTGTTGCGGAAATTGGAGCAATGGCTTGCGGTGGAACTCCGAAGGCGCGGATGCCGGCGACAGCCGGTACTGCTCCCGCGATCATCTTCATGGCTTGGCGGCGGCTCAACCTCATAGTTTCGCCCTCATAGCGGATTTTGGTTCCAGCATCTTGCTGCGGCAGTCTCTCGCCGGGCAGTAACCAGAAACTCCATGCCCGCTCAAAAAGTTACGCAGAAAGGAAACCAGCCCTTTCCGGCTCGCTCGAATTGTAACTCCATGGACATGTGTGTTTCTGCCAAATCGCCTTCCCTGCCGCATAACTCCCGGCAAACCACTTCGGGAAAGCGCCAGAAGCTTGTCACGGAGAAAATGGGTGTATCGAGAGAGTGTGTTTCCGAGGACAGCGCTTCGCGCAGGCGCACAGCCGCAAAGGCCCGCGCCGGCTGCATGAGCAGATTGAAACAGAAAGAAGATGTGGCTCCGGTTGCGCAGCCGACGGCGAAACTCTATGCGGACCAGGCCATGCGATTCCCGCGCCCCGCTGAAGTGTATCCCATATCCATGGCGATGCCCCGCACGCATTGCAGCAGATGATTGGCAATGGAAGGCAGCTTCTGCGCGGTCACACGGAAAGACGGCCCCGATATGCTCACCGCAGCCACCGGCTGCCGTTGCGCATCTAGCAGCGGCACAGCGATGCACCGCAACCCCTCCTCAAGCTCCTCGTCGTCCACGGCATAGCCGCGGCGGCGGGTCTTCTCCATCTCCGTCCGCAAGGCCTCCGCGCTGGCGATGGTGCGATGCGTGAAACGCTCAAAGCGGATGCGGCGGATCACTTCGGCAGCCCGGTCCTCGGGCAGAAACGCCAAAATCGCCTTCCCCACCGAGGTGCAGTGCACCGGGTTGCTGGCCCCGATCCGCGTAATCATCCTGACCGAGCGAGCCGGCTCAATCTTGTCGAGATAAATCACACGCGCTGCCTCCAGAATGCACAGGTGCGCGGTCTCCTCGGTCTCGGCAACCAGGCGGCGCAGGTGCGGCTGGGCGCGGTCGCGCAGATCGTACTGCTCGATCGCCCGATTTCCTAAATCGAAGAGCCGCAGGCCGAGCCGGAACTTCCCGCTCGTGGTCCGCTCCACCATGCGGTGCCGCTCCAGAACCATCAGAAAGCGGTGCGCGGTGCTCTTGTGCAGTTGCAAAGAGGACGCAACCTGGGCCAGACCCAGCGGCGTCTCACTCTCACCGAGCAGGTCGAGTACGGCAAAGGCCCGGTCGAGGGCTTGAACTTTGTAGGTGCCTTGGGGAGCAGCGTCTCGCATTCCGGTCCTCGATTCCGCCCAGTGGGGACAATACCAGTTTGCGGGATGATGAAAACCGTGTCAAGTACTGGGACGAAAGCTCTTTTTGTGAGACTCCGCCAGTCAGTTTTCCCAGATAGGTGCGTTCAACGCCAGAAATCGCTGTTCGTTTCGGCTCAGGCGCCGAAAACGATCCCTTCTGCTATGCAGATGGTCGTTGATGTCTTGAAAGCGCACGACTTCAATGGTGTCGTAAACCGCACAAAATGAGCTGGCCTTTAGCCCCCGAGGGAAGCCTCTTCCAGAACCTCGCTCCTTTCGCGGACATCGGTAAATGAACCTATTTGCAGCGGCCTGCACTAACAGTGCGGGTGGGGGTTCTTGAACACGATCTCGATCGGTGTCCAGTCTGACAGGCGCTTGGCGTCCAGTTCGGCATCTCCGGGATTGCTGGAGATCGACGACCGGACCAGCGCCACGGATATTTTGATTTTCCCCTTGATGCAGTAAGCCCCCAGCAGCCTCGATAGATCCTTATCCGCTAAATCCATGTAGTCCGCTGGAAGTGCGCCCTCCGTGCCCGAGATATCCACCGGGGACGCCACCATCTGGTTCACCAGCGGCCCGTTATCCGCAGATCCCGGAGTTTCGAAATGCACCACAAGGACCGCTCTCTTCTCCACTGCGTCAGGATTCGCCGTGTACTTGATGACCGGAATGGTGACGCCCGACGGATTCGGCTTGGTTGCCTGCGTATCGAACGCGATACGGTAGGGCGCTCCCTTCCATTTGGGCGTAACGGGAATGCCGGCAGTCTTGTCCCCTGCCGGTCCGCATCCCGCCAAAAGCCCTACCCACCCGATTGCCAATAGAATGCCTATTTTCACGTCATCCTCCTCGTTCGCATCAGGCGACGTGCCAGAATACCACTCCTTTGCATCACCTGAATGTGACCGCAAGGAATTTTCGGCGTTACGGCCGAGACCAGCCGACTGCCCTGGCCGACGGTCCCGCTCAGCGCCATTTATCTGGGCCGGTATAATTGGCTGTCGCAATTTGCGTGGAATTGTGGAGGATTAGTGAACTACTTACGTGCTATCGCGGTTTCAGTTCTTCTCCTCGGAACACTTGGATCATTGTGCCATTCGCAGGATTTGCCAATCTCTCGCCGTGTATTCGCGATCAGCCCCACCCTCATAGAAAGGGCCACAAAGGTACCTGCAATGTCTGTGGCTGGAGCGTCAGGCACCGTCCTGGTTGTCTTTCGCACCTCGGAGCAGGGGGGAGTAATCGATATGCGGTCCACAGGGGGAACGCCCGAAATGCAGCGGTCTTCGGAGGACGCGCTCTCTCAGTGGAAGTTTATGCCCGGGCTGAATGGCAGCGGACAGCCAATGGAAATGTTCAGCGCCGTCATCTTCGACTTCTCCGGAGACCATCCAAGCATAACAATACCTAAGCCAATGACGGCTGCCCAGCTCTCCCCTGCACTGGGTTATCCATGCTCGAATGCCCTTGCGCATCAAACTTCGGATGCAGTGTCTCTCTGCAAAAAGCAATTGGACGCGGTTCTCAAGGACCCGAAGAGTTCAAAGATGGAGCGGTTCACTGCATACGATGAATATGGAGTCGCGTTGCTCAACTCCGCCAAAAAGCCAGACCTCGCTCTTCAGCAATTCACTCAGGCCATCGACATCGCGCCGAATGGTCTGAAGCCGTCTGACGCGGAATGGGCCTATGTCTATTGGCATCGGGGGATCGCCGGAACGCAGGCTGGGACCGATACACAAGTCAAGCAAGATTTTGCTGCGGCAAATGAGAGCCTGAAGCTGGCAGAGGCATCAATAAGTAAACCGGGCACACCGAACTCCGCATACTATCGTCAACTTGAAGATCGTCTGGCCACCATCATGCAATCACAGCATCCTTGACCAGCAAGACTTTTGCTCCGGTTGTATTGTCGCCATCTCGTCAGTAACCACTTAGAAAGCAGCATCGCACCGAGGCGCTTTTCCTAAATCTTCCGGAGTGGGATCGCTATAATGTTGGGGTTCGACAACCCGGGGGTAGCGACAATGGATCGATGGATGTTCTGGCCCACTTTTGCGTCTCTATGTACAGTCATTCTCCTCACTCTTTTCTGCGGACTTCCTGGGCCGGTGAGTTTTTGGATGATACCCATCACGCTGCTTGGTTATGCGGTTACTGCTATTGTTCTTCTGATAATGATCGGGGTTCTTGTCGCAATGAGACGCCTGCGCAGAGCCGCGTCTGTCTTTCTTGTCTTGATAATGCCCGTATTACTGTGGTCGCCAATCAACTGGGTCGCTGAATGTTTGCATCTTGGGCTAACCGTCGGGTTTGGAGCGGGGCAACTGGGCTCTTCTTCGAAACCGGACGACCGCGACTTTCAGGTGTTCGATTGGTCTGTAGGGTTCGCCGGTGGACCGAACACAGTGCTAATCCGCGATAAGACCGATCAAATCGTCCTGCCCATGACTCAGCACACACAGCCACCAGAATCTGAAAACGGATTTGGGGAAGTCTGTGCGGGTAAGGTGCGCCATTTATTAGGACACTACTACGTTTGTACGTTTTAATTGCGTTTTGCCAAGATTATCCGTATCGACCATGAGTTCCATAACGATCGCTTCCGGTCCACCATAAAGGCGGGATATAACTTAACTGAGAGCGCTTCGATTCCCGATTCTTTTCGGGCGCGGGCGAGTCGTCGCCAACCCGTCAGTAACCATTCAGCAAACAGTATCGAGGCGACTGGATCGCTCTGCACCCTGCAACCGACGGCCAGCTGCCGGACGAACCCATGCGCCAGCACTCCCCTTGTTTCCGGCGCGCCAAAACGATTCCAAAACGAATCCAGGCAAAGTGCGGCGCGGTTGTGATAAGGTTTTTTCGCAAGATCGTTTTTCCCGCAAATGCCCGCGATCTCCCCATCAAGCCCAATCTTTTCACCGAATGCGAGGTGTGCAATGGACTTGGCACAGCCAGGCAACCAGAATCTCAGTGAGCCCAAAACCGCGCCTGCCCTCCAGCATCAGGCCGCCCGGGTCCTGGGACGGGTCAGCCTGGTGCTGGCCTGCGTCGGCATTCCCGTCTTCGTCGCGATCATCGCCTATTCCTTCTGGCTGTCGGCCTGGACGCGCGGCTCCATGGATGATGCCGCATTCGCGCGCCACCACGCTCCCACCGATGTATCGTCTGCCATTTCGCCGGCCGAATTGCAAAAAGCCATTGAAGCGGCGGTCGATGAATCCATCAAGCGCGAGGAGCTGCTCCTCGACAAGCTTCTGCTGGTGGTCGGGTTGTACTCCACCATCCTCAGCGTTCTAGCTCTGGCCACGGTCTTCGCCAGCCGGCAAGACGCCAAGGAGCAGTTGGTCAGCGTCAATGCCAAAGCCGACGCTTTGTCAGCCGCGGTTCAGCAGGAACTTGCCGCCATCAAGGCCAAGGCCCAGACAGACTTTGAAACCCTCCAGACGCAGGTTCTCTCCGAATTCCCCATCATCTCCCGCTTGCAGGAGCGCGTGCAGAGCCTGATTGTCGATTTGGAAGACCGGTATCCTGAGGATGAAGACATGAATCGCGACCTGCCGAACGCGGACCTCTGGCAATTGGAGGAGCGGCAGCAGCAGATCCAGATCGATGAATCGCAGATACTCGCCGTCAGCGTGGTGGCGCTCGACAGCGCCAATCTGCTCAAGCTCTACCTGGCGTTGGCGCGATCGTACTTTCGGCGCTCCGTGACCGGCGAGTTTACCCGCGGCGATGCGGCGCGCGCCAGCCTCTATGCCACTCGCGCCACCAGCTGCAATCCCAAAAGCGTAGACGCCTTTCGCCTGCGCGGCGCCACGGCGCTGGCTCTCTACGATCTCGGCACCAAGAAAGGATGGGAGGCGGAAGAACTCAAGAGCTTGATTGAGCGCGCCAGGAAAGACTTCACGCGATGCAAGGAGATCGACCCGATCGATGCGGGAGCCCTCTATAACCTGGCCTTGCTCAGCTCTTACCAGAAAAAATTCGATGAGGCCATCCAGATCTCTGAGACATTGCTCGGCGCGCGCGACAGAGTCCCGCGCAGGGCCAAGGAAAAGTACTTTCCCGACGTGTATATCAACCTCGGCTGCTATTTCGCGGATAAGTGGAAAGCCGAAGCGGCTTCAGCTGAAAAGGACGCGCTGCTCGCCAGCGTCGTGAAGATTTGCACGGACGGAAGAGACTGCCTGAGGGATAAGGTGCGCAGCACCTCGGCTTTGGACCGGTTCAAAGATAGCTTGAAGAGGGAATTGGCGGAACAGGACTTTAAAACCTTGCCGGAAGCCACAAAAGCCCAGTTGGAAGCGCTGTTGAAGGCAGGTTCAGCGCCAGAGGCAAAGCCCTTGCAGACTCCGCAACCTGCGCAGGCAAACGCCGCACCCGCAGCGCCGCAAGGCAGCTAGATGTTTCTCTAAGAACCTGTCCAGAAACTGAGTAGATCGTCGCAAGAGCAAGTGAGCGAAGGCGATGTGGATCATGGTTTCGGCTGAACTGGGTCGCAACGCGGAGTCTTTGGACAGACGTCGTGACCAGTTCAGCCGCCTCGGCTGCATAGATGAGATTCTGCGTCGATTTCTCGATGAAAGAAGAGGCAATACCTGAGGTCGAACCAAGCCTATCTTGCAACCATCAACACGGACCGCAAAGGGGTTGCAGCTGGGTATATCCGTCTGCCGCGGCTTTTTCCGCTGCGAACCCGATGAACTCCTGAAAAACGTCGTTTGACAGCAGTTGCCCCCGCGCGGTCAGCCGAACCGTCTTGGTGTCCGAGGTCAGCAGCCCACCGGCTGCCAGGCGCGCAACCGTTTCCATCGCCCGCGCTGCCGGCTCCATGCCGAACTCTTGCTCGATTGCGGCGACTTCCACGCCGGCATTGAGCCGCAGGCCGAGGAACCAGGCCTCCTCGTGCTGGCGCTCGGGTGAGAGCCACGCGGTTTCGGCCGACGCCGGACCGGCAAGATAGGCCGGTAGGTCGTCGGTGGTGGTTGCGCGGAGGATGTAGCCGGGTCCGCCAGAGTCTGCTGCATGCAATGCCTCCCGCAGCATGGAGGACGCATCGAGCCCTAAGCCCAGATAGGGCCGCCGCCGCCAGTAGCGCAGATTGTGCCGCGAGGCGAACCCCGGACGGCAAAAATTCGAAATCTCGTATTGACCCAGCCCCGCCGCGCCCAGCATCTCGATGGCCGTCGAGTACATCTGCGCAATCGCATCGTCGCTGGGAACGAGTCCCGCATGGTACCGGACCCCATGGGCGAGCATCTCGCGGCCCAGCCGGGAATCCTCGTCCACCTCAAGCATATAAACACTGGCATGGGGCACGCCCGAGCCGATCAGCGCCGCCAGCGACTCCTCCCATGAGACAAAGGTCTGCCCGGCCAGCCCGGCAATCAGGTCCACACTGAGGTTGGAGATTCCCGCCGCACGCAGCCGCCGCAGATCTTCCTCGACCGTTGCGCGGCTGTGCAGACGCCCGCTGGCGGCCGCCTCGCGGTCAATGAACGACTGCACGCCCAGGCTGACGCGGTTTACGCCCGCCTTGACGAGCGCATCGAGTGTCTCGTCCGCAATCTGGCCCGGCGCGCATTCCACGGTGATCTCGGCATCGGGCTCCAGGTCGAACTCTTCCCGCATGGCCGCGAAGAGCCGCGCCAGCAGCTCCGGCGCCAGCAGGCTGGGCGTGCCGCCGCCCAGGTAAACCGTGTCCACCCGCCGCGGCAGGGCCACGCCCATCCGCGCCGCCCAGTCTCGGGCAGATCTGAGGTCTTCAATCAGCCGCTCTACATAGCGCGCATGTTCGCTGGCGGGGTAAACGCCCGAAGCGAAGTTGCAATATGTACACTTCGACCGGCAAAAAGGGATGGAGATATAGAGGCCGAGCGCGCCGCTGTCTTCAACTGCCATCGATCGATTCTTTCATGCCGCCGATACATGTCGCAGCCGACCACCGATCTCTGTTGTGCAATCATTGAAGCAAGGAGCGCCCCTTTTGAAGGCTTGGCCTGTCCTCGGCATTTTCCTGATGCAATTTCTACTGCTTCTTGTCCATTGGTTCATCTTCCAAACCTTGGTTTATTTCACCGGCGGCACACTCGGCCCTGCGCTCACATCGGCGCTGCGAGACTCGCTCTTCCTGCTCGCATTTAGCTTCGTTACGGCCGCATTGCTCGGCTTCCGCTTCTCCATCTGGCCGGTCGTCGCGCTCTACAGGATTGCCGCCCTTTGGCTGGGGTTTCTCAACTTCTTCTTCCTGGCCTCCTGCCTCAGCTGGCTGACATGGTTTGCGTTACTGCTGTTTTGGCGTCAGCCGGGCGTCATCCAGTATCTCCCGTTCATCGCTGCCACGTTCTTCGCTCTGGCGCTGCTGGCCTGCATTTACGGCTTGCTCAATGCCCGCTGGATTCGCATCCGCCGCATTCCCGTTCAGCTCGCCAACCTGCCGCCGTCCTGGCGCGGCCGCACAGCTCTCGTAGCCAGCGACCTGCATCTGGGCCACGTCAACGGCCTCCGATTCAGCCGCCGCATTGCTCGCATTGCCGCAAACCTGCACCCCGATATTGTCTTTCTTCCTGGCGACATCTTCGATGGAACTTGGTGCGACCCTGATCGTCTAGCCGCGCCCTTCAAGCAGCTCGCCCCGCCTTTCGGCATCTATTTCTCCACCGGCAATCACGAAGAGTACGGCGGCGCCGCGCGCTTCGCCGCCGCACTAACCCGTGCCGGCATCCGCGTCCTTGCCAATGAAAAAGTCATTGTCGATGGCCTCCAAATCCTGGGCGTTCCTTACGGCGACTCGACCAGCCCCATACGCCTGCACGCCACGCTGGAACGCCTAGCCCTTGACCCCGGTCAGGCAAGCATTCTGCTCAACCACGTGCCCAACCGCCTGCCCATCGTCGAGCGAGCCGGAATCGGTCTCCAGCTTTCCGGCCACACCCACGGCGGCCAAATCTTTCCTTTTACCTGGCTCACCCGCCGGGTTTTCGGGAAGTTCACCTATGGATTGCAGCGGTTTGCCAGTCTCCAGGTTTACACCTCTTACGGCGCGGGAACCTGGGGTCCGCCGATGCGCGTGGGGACTAGTTCCGAAGTTGTCTTGCTGCAATTCCAGTAGGCGGCCCGTCAGGCAGCCGGTCTTGTGCTAGAATGTAGAAACATTCCTACAAGGAGAGCGCCGTGGCAATTACGACTCTATCCAGCCGGGAATTCAATCAGGACTCAAGCCGGGCAAAAAAAGCGGCCAAGTCCGGTCCCGTCTTCATAACGGATCGCGGCCGGCCCGCCCATGTTCTACTGTCGATCGAGGAGTACCGGAAAATCACAAGCAAAAGCGCAAGTATCATCGACCTGCTGGCAATGCCGGATGCCGATCTAGTCGAGTTCGACCCGCCGCGCCTGGGTGGCGAAGTTTATCCCCCGGTCGATTTACTGTGATGTACCTGCTCGATACCAATGTTGTCTCCGAGCTGCGCAAAGCAAGAACCGGAAAGGTGGATTGCCGCGTAACGGCATGGGCAACAGATACTCCAGCGGCATCCATGTACCTATCGGTCATTTGCATTTTGGAATTGGAGCGGGGAACACTCCTGATGGAGCGTCGCGATCGGTTTCAGGGCGCTATGCTCCGCTCCTGGTTGGAAGATCAGGTGCTGCCCGCCTTTGCCGGCCGGGTTCTGCCTGTCGACTCTCCGGTTGCGCGCAGGTGCGCGGCTCTGCACGTCCCAAATCCGTGTTCTTACCGTGACTCCCTTATCGCCGCAACCGCCATGGTGCATGGAATGACCGTCGTTACGCGCAACGTTTCCGACTTTGAGCCCACAGGCGTCGCCCTTTTGAATCCTTGGCAGCCATGACCTTTTCGTGTGGTGCAAGAAATCCCAGGCCTCGGAATCGAGACCTGGGAGATCCTGGACTGGCGCAGGCTCAGCGCCCTACGACAAGAACGACGAAGCTGCCGGGTACAATCGTCGGCCGGGGGCGCGGGTTCTCGGGAGTTGGATCGGGCCGCGGGCCGAACTCGCCGGTGACCAGGTAGATGCGGTCGGCGGCGGCGTCATAAGCCATGGTGCGCGCCCCGCGCTGGGTGGGCAGGCTCTCGATGGCAGGATAGCCCGAAGCTGCCGCGTCGATGACTGTGAGAATTCCCTCGCCGCAGGAGGCAAAGGCTAGCTTCTGCGCCGCGTCCCAGCCGGCTGCGTCGGGGCCGTCGCCGATTGTGGGTGTGGCTAGCACCTTGCCGGTGTTTGAGTCGACTACGGCCATGTGCTTGCCACCGCAAACCGGGAAAAGCCGCGCTCCGGCCACGTCAAAGGCCAGGCCGCTGGGGCCGTCGCAGCCGGCGAGCGGCCATTCGGCCGTCAGCTTGAGGGCCTTGGCGTCGAGCCGTACGATCTCATTCTTGTCTTCAATGTTGTCGAAGACCGTTCCCTTGCCGTCGACGGCGGGAAACTCCGGTTTGCCGGGCAGCGGGATAGTGGCGACGACTTTTCGAGTACTCGCGTCGATCACCGAGACATCGCGGCTGCGGCCGTCGAAGGCCCAGACGGTCTGGGTGGCTGGCTCAAAGACGATGCCGTCGGGGTTCTGGCCGGTGGGGATAGTGGCGACAGTGGCCAGCGTGGCGCGATCGAAGACGACTACGGCGTTGCCGCCGCCGTCGGAGATGTAGCCGAGTTTGCCGGCGTCGTCGAGCGCGATTCCGTGGGTTCCATGCAGGCCGCCAATGGTTCCCACTGGCTTGCCGGTTTGCGTATCGAGAACATCCACGCGAGCGCCGCGCGTGAGGTAAAGGCGATGCGCCGGGGAGTCGACGAGCAGGTAATCCCAGCCGCCGTCCCCGCCGATCTTCCAACGGTCGAGGATCTTGTAAGGCGTCTGCGCTGAAAGCAAAGCGGGAGTGGCGAAGATACCGCACAACAGGGCCGCGGCCGCGAAAGACCGGGCAAGAAGACGAAAGTTGGATCCTTTGGGCATGAGACTCTCCGAGTGAAATTCAAACGGAGCAAGAATATCACTCGCCGGTTGCTGTGAATTGAAAACGAGTCCGTCAAGCCCCCACCCTGATGCATTACGCTCATAGTTGCTGTCCAAACCTGCTTTGGGGACTTCAACTTGCGCATTGTTCTCTCGAATATTGGCACCTTCGGCGACATCAATCCTCTGATCGCCATAGCACTCGAACTCAAAAAGCGGGGCCACGTGCCGGTGATGGCGGTGCCAGCGGTCTTTGAGCCGAAGATTGTGCCGCTGGGCCTGGAGTTTCACGCCGTGCGGCCGGACATCGACCCCAGCAACACCCTGATGGCGGAGATGGTCTACGACGTGCGCAAGGGCACGGAGCGCGGCCTGCGCGAGTTTCTCTTCCCGGCGCTGCGCCAGACCTACGCCGATCTGCTGGATGCGGTGACCAAGCCACAGCGGGCAGACCTGCTGCTGCTGGGCGAGCTGAACTACGCGGGGCCGATTGTAGCCGAGGTAACGGGCATCAAGTGGGCGAGTTACGTGCTTGCGCCGCTCTCGTTCTTCTCTGCTTTCGACCCGCCGGTTCTGCCCATGTATCCGCGGCTGGCGCGGGCGGACAAGACCGTGCCGGGCCTGGGACGCGCCATCAAGCGGCTGGCGCGCTTCGTCAGCCGCAAATGGCCGCAGCCTATCTACGATCTGCGCGCCGAGCTCGGCCTGCCCAAGGGCAGGAACCCGCTCTTCGACGCCAAGCACTCGCCAAACCTGGTCCTCGCGCTCTTTTCACGGGTTCTGGGCCGCGAACAGAAGGACTGGCCCCAAAACACACGGATTACCGGATTTTGCTATTACGATTCGGACGCCGGGAACGGGGCGCTGGCGCCTCATCTTGAGAAGTTCCTGGCCTCGGGGCCGCCGCCTGTGGTGTTTACGCTTGGCTCGGCGGCTGTACTCGCGGCGGGGCGATTCTACGAGTTCTCCGCCAAGGCGGCGATAAGGCTCGGCGTCCGGGCGGTTCTGCTCATCGGCTCCGATCCGCGCAACCGGCTGCGGCAGGCCGCGCCCCAGACCATCTGCGTGGCCGAATACGCGCCCTACTCCGCGCTCCTTCCGCGCTCGTCGATGGTGGTGCACCAGGGAGGGGTAGGCACCACGGCGCAGTGCCTGCGGGCGGGCAAGCCCATGCTCATCATGCCCTATTCGCACGACCAGCCGGACAACGCCCGGCGTATGCGCCGGCTCCAGGTGGCGCGCGTCATCCAGCGCAAGAACTACACGCCGCTCAGGGTGGCCCGGAAGCTGAAAGCGATGCTGGCCGAGCCCCTGTTTGCGCGGCGCGCCGAGCAGGTGGCGCACCGGCTGGAACAAGAGGATGGCGTGCGGACCGCCTGCGATGCGCTCGAAGAGCTTTACCGCGGCAGGCCGTAGCAAGACCAATACGTACGGCGAAAATTCTGCCTTATTTCCGCGGGTACTCCTTGGTCTGTCCCGTGCGGCCGTTGGTGACGGAGAAGCTCCCGTCGGCTGAGGCGGCGACCTTGATCCATGCGCCGTCCGCCCCGCCCTTCAGGTTGGCGATGAGCGGTTCGGGGCTGTTGTGGGCGGCGTCGGAGCCCTCGGCGGTGTGCAGCATCCAAAGATCTTCAATGCCGGGGCTCTCATGGACGGTCTCCCACGCCTCGGGGCTGCCCGCCTTGTGCGCGCCGTTGTCCATGATGGCCACGCGCGGGTGAATCGCATTCACAAACGCGCGCGCGTTGGACAGGTTCATGCCGTGATGGTCCACCAGGAAGAGGTCAACTGTACCGATGGGATTGAGGGGGCAGACGAGCGGAATCTCCTTGGCCTTGGTCAGGTCGCCGAGATCGAGGAAGCGGAAGCTGCCGAAAGTAATCAGCACTCCGGCTGAGCGGGGATTCTCGGTCTCGTCCAAGTCCCACTTGGGTTCGGTGGCGCACCACGGGTTGGGTGTTGGCGCGATGCCGGGAACCGATGCGATGTGTTCGCCGTCCGCGGTCAAGACGATGGTGGTGAGGCCGGGGATGGAGATCGTGTCGCCGGGATGGACGATGCGGCGCGGCTTGCCCTCGATGGCTTTCAGGTAGGCGGCGTAGTCGGTGCGGGTGACGTCGGAGTCTTCGCGATTGGGGCCGTGGTCGAGAAACTCGCCAACTTCAACCCGCTTCACGAGCTCGGGTACGCCGCCCACATGGTCGCGATGAAAGTGCGTGACCAGCAGGTGATCGATGCGCGCGATGCCCGCGTCCTTCATCGCCAACTGGATGCGGTCTTCATCGCGGTGATTGGGGGTGGGCGAGCCGGTGTCGATAAGCAGCGAAGCGCCGGAGGGTGAGACCAGCAGCGTGGACTGGCCGCCTTCGACATCGATGGCATAGATGAGCAGATGCCCCGCCGGTTTGGCCTGGGCGGATGCGGACCGGGACTGAAGCAAGCCAAGGCAGCCGAAAACCAGGAGACCAAGAGCGAGGAACGGCAGAAGCCGGCGGCGGAGATTGAGCGAGAGAGAATCGGCGGGATTTCGCATTTGCAAGATAGTGTACCCGCTCGGCGCGGCATCGGGAAAACCTCGATGGAGGTGCTGGGCGCTCTGCTGGTGTAAACTGATTCAGACCCCAAAGCCGGCTCCCCGCGAGCTGGCTCAATTGTGTCGGGACGTGGCTCAGCCTGGTAGAGCACTCGCTTGGGGTGCGAGGGGTCGGCAGTTCAAATCTGCCCGTCCCGACCATTTACTCCTTACCGCAAGCTTGAAAAGTGACAGCGCATCTCACCCTAGCCGCGCCAACAAGCGCGCCGCGCGGGCGGAGCGCCCGGCTGTTATCGAATTAATTACCTGCAAGGTTTTGAAAATAAATAAAAAAGGGGTATTAATTATTTGGTAACGGGGTACGGACCGGGCAGGTTTCCGAGAGATCGATCCGGGGAACGCGGACGCAACTTTCAACCGCGGCGGCTTCTTCATTGGCTTCACGATCCCTATTGTGCGCCGGCGGGGCGTAATTATGTGCAAGGGGCAGGGAAAGGGTTGCGGTTTCCCAGGTGCTCCGCCGCGGCGGACGGGATCTGGGGTACACGCTCCCCGCTCTCGAAATAGCTCCCAACGCCCGGATCGTTGAAGGGGCTGTCGCTGAGAATTAACCCGCGAAAGCGCACGATCGGCCCATGAGTTTCGCCCATTGCCTGCTCGCCTCCGCGAAAGACATGCCGTTTCCTTTCGTGCCGTTACCCTAATCAATACCCCCCTCCTATATTTTCAAAATCTTGCAGATAATTTCCAAGCCATCTTCGAAACCCGGAATCGCCGGCGGGTGGGACCCGGAAAGCTTACCCTTCCGGCGCACAATGGAAACGATCGGCGGAGCTGGCTTTACCGACCGCTGTTCACTGTCAGGTTTCCCCAATTTCCACGCAACATTCGAGTAAACTTACAATCAGTTGCTTCTGAGATGTTGCAGAGCGCCTGAGAGGAGGCAATCATGCGGCGATTGCGTTACGGCGTGGCGATGAGCTTGGATGGTTTTATTGCCGGACCCATCGGCGAGCACGACTGGTTCGTCTCCGATCCCGCGCTCGATTACGCGGCGATTCACGCGCAGTTCGACACGGCGCTGATGGGGCGGGGAACCTATGATGTTGCCAGGCACCGGCGCGATTCGCTTTCCGGCTCGGACCACCGCTGGATCGTCGTATCCAGCACGTTGAAGCCACAGGAGCACCCCGATGTGACTATTCTCAGCACTGGCATCGTGGAGGCGGTGGCGGCCTTGAAGGCGCTGCCGGGCAAGGACATCTGGCTCTGTGGCGGCGGCTTGCTGTTTCGCTGCCTGCTCGATGCCGGACTCGTGGACGCAGTGGATGTCGTGGTGATGCCGGTGATGCTGGGCAGTGGGGTTCCGCTGCTGCCGGAGGGCCGGCGACGGACCCTTCATCTCGAAGAGAGCAAGGCGTTGCCGAGCGGGATTCTAATGCTGAATTATTCCATTCCGCCCGAAGCGTCGGCGGGCTGAGGCCGCGAAGCAATTCTTGCATCGGCGTACAATAGCGCTCACGGAGGCTTATCTCAATGGCTGCGCCAGCGACCCTTATCTCCGTCGAGGAGTACCTGAAGACCTCCGCCGACCCGGACTGCGAATATGTGGATGGGATCGTGGAGGAACGTTCCGTGGGCGAATACGATCATGCAACCTGGCAGATTATCCTGACCGCATATTTTTATTCCCGCGAGAAGGAATTGGGCATCATTTCGCGCCCAGAGTTGCGTATTCAGACAGGCGCGGAGAGTTTTCGTGTGCCCGATGTGACGCTGCTCAGCCGAACTGCGCCGCGCGAACAAATCATTACCCATCCGCCTCTGGCGGTTTTTGAGATTCTGTCGCCCGAAGACAGCATGATGCGCACCCTGGAAAAGCTCGCGGACTACGAGCGTATGGGCATCGCTGCCATCTGGGTGATTGAGCCGAAGAAGCGGCTATACCTCCGCTATCGCGACGGGCAGCTCACGCCTTGTTCAGTCTTCGAGCTTCCTGGCAGCGCGTTCTCCGTTCCGCTGGCTGAGATTGCAGCGCTGGCGGATTGATTTTTATCCGTCACACAGAAAGCAGAGGCGTCCGCCGCGGCGGACGGCTTTGCTTGGCGATCGGCCGGATGCAGTTTCCGCTCGTCTAGAATCTGTAAACCACGCCAAATGCGGCGCGGGAATTCCAGTGCAGGTGCGGCGAGTATCCCAGGGCCGGCGTGTTGTTGATGAGGGAAAACGACGATGCGATGTCGTCGCCGCTGGCGCGCAGAGACAGGCGCGGGCCGAGCTTGTATTCCATGCCGCCGCCGATTCCGCCCGCAAAGGAGATGTTGGGCGTCTGGTTTTCGCCGCCGGTGTGCTCGCCGCCCAGCAGGCCATGGGCAAATCCGCTGAGCTTTCCGAAGAGCTGCCCATGCACGACGGGTCCAAACAAGACGGCGTCGACCGACGGTTTTCCTGGGTTGCCTGAAACGATGGCGTACTTGTAATAGGCTCCGTCCGCGGTCAGTCCAAAGTATTTACCCCAATCGCGGGTGATGGAGAGGTTGGCGCCCATCAAACCGCTGCGCGACTGATTGACCTGATTGAGGCTGGTGTAGCCGAATCCGGCGAAGGCCTCCCATTTGTAGGGCTCGTCGCCCCGGTCCGCCGAGCGCGATCCGCGGGCCGGGGTAACCTGGCATGTGGCCGCCAGTGGCATAAGCGCGACCGTCAGTACGGCCAAAAACGAAATCGCTAACGTCCTCTTCAACTTGAAACTCTCCTCAATACCGTGGTGTGGCCGGCTTGCCGCTCACAGGGCTATGCCCCGCCGGCGATGCCGCAACTGGAATGCTGTACCTTCATAGACTATCCTCTCGACCCCGGTTGGATGAAGTCCTGGATACAATGAAGTTCCAGACCGGACCGGGCTCCAGGTGAATCGCAAGAGCCCACACCTCTCTTTGACCGTTTTTTGCCAGGAAAGGAATCAAGGCGGAGATGAAAGCAGCGGCGATTCGATCATTCGCCGAGGTTTATCCCGCTGCTTGGCTCGTGCGAGAAATCTGCCTTTCAATCCCGCTCAAGATACCAGGGAATGTTGATGACGACGATGCGGCGGTTTCCGCGCAGGAGCAGGATCACCTTGAGCATGTCGGCGCGGCGGTTGTGCATCAGGTTCTCCCACCAATGGCGCACCACCAGTTCCGGCACCAGCACGCAGACATTGTGGGTCAGGGAAGCGCATTCGACGCCCAGAACATAATCGACCACCGGCGCCAGCACGTAGCGGAAGGGCGACTTCAGCACCACGAGCTTGGGAACGCCCTTGCCGGCGGCGCGCAACGGGGCTGCCACATCGGCCTCCCATACCTTGCAGATCTGGTCCGGCTCCTCTGCCGTCTGCACGTGCAGGCAGCGCACATCGCTCGACATGGAGAGCCCAAAGGCCAGCGCCTTCTCGGTGACGCGGCTCCAGCGGTCCATGGGCACCACGACAATGGGTTCGGTGACCTCGGAGGGCACAAGGGGCAGGTCGAGGAATGTGTCCTTGTCCACGCGAACGTAATGGCGCTTCACGGCGCGCATCAGCAAGATCATCACCACGATCAGCACCGCCGTGATCCATGCGCCGTCGACAAACTTGGCCACCAACACCACCAGGGTTGTGACGCCGGTGGCCACTGCGCCCAGGCCGTTGAGGAACATGCGCCCAGGAGCCTTGCCCTGACGCTTCCAGTGCATCACCATGCCGGCCTGTGAGAGCGTGAAGGCCATGAACGCTCCGATGGCGTAGAGAGGGATAAGCCGGTCGGTAACGCCTCGGAAGACGATGAGCAGCAGGGCAGTGAGCGCAACGAGCACATAGATGCCCCAGGAGTAGAGGAGCCGCCGGCCGCGCAGCATAAAGACGTGGGGCATGTAGTCGTCGAGGGCGATGGCGCGGGTGAGGCGCGGAAAATCGGCAAAGGCGGTGTTGGCGCTGAGGGCCAGCACCAGCAGTACCGAGGCGATAGTGACGTAGTAGAACCATCCATGCCCCATCACCGCGCGCGTCAGCATGGAGAGCACGCTCTCGTAGCCGGGGCCGTCGGGATTAGTAGCGCCGATGCCGTAGGCGCGGCAGAGCAGCGCAATGCCGGCCAGCAGCACCGCCAGCAGAACGATGATGATGGTCAGCGTGATCTTGGCGTTCTTGCGTGTGTCGTCGCGGAAGGCCATCACGCCGTTGCTGACAGCTTCCACGCCGGTCATGGCCGTACAGCCGGAAGAAAAAACCTTGAGCAGCAGCCACAGGCTGACGGCGGTGGTGGCTGCGGGAATCGCGGGCAGCGGCGTGACCGGGTGAGGATGGCCGCCACTGCCGAACACATGCCACGCGCCCACGGCGATCACAATCAGGAGCGTTCCGGTAAAGAGGTAGGTGGGAATCATGAAGACCACGCCGGTATCGTGGACGCCGCGCATGTTCACAATGGTGAGGATGAAGAGCACCGCCAGGCACAATTGCAAGGTATAGGGCTGCAAGCCCGGCGCGGCGGAGATCAGTGCGCCCACGCCCGCCGAGATGCCTACGGCGGCGGTGAGAATGTAGTCGATCATCAGGGCCGCCGCGGCCAGCAGGCCAGCGCCTTCGCCCAGGTTCTGCGAGGCCACGGTATACGAGCCTCCGCCTTGCGGATAGGCGTCGATGGTCTGCCGGTAGCTGAAGTAGACGATGGTCAGCAGCGCCACAATCGCTGCGCTCACCGGGACGATGTAATGCACGCCCATCAGGCCCAGCGGGATGAGCAGCGTGAGCGCGGCCTCGGGGCCGTAAGCGGCGGAGCTCAGTGCGTCCAGGCCGAAGATGGGGATGCCGGCGATGGGGCCGATGTGTTCGGCGCGCTCTTCGCTGGTGGCCAGCGGCCTGCCAAAGAGCAGGTTCAGGATGTTCGACGATAAGGCCATGGTTGATTTTGTCCGGCAGCCGGGGAGTTGGGGAAGGGAAACGGCTGTTGAGGGCATTGTCTCATGGCAAGAAGAATCAAACGCTCCCGTTTCACTGGCGCAGTGGCTGGAAACGGGAGCCAGGAGCGCGCGGCGCGGTCAGCCTCTCATCAGCCAAGCGATGCCGATTGCCGTGCAGGCGGCGGAGGCCGCGAGTTGAATCCAGCGGGAATAGGACTGCCCGACGATCCGCTCGTATTCCAGGGGCGCAGGGCCGGCCTCTTTGCCGAAGATCGAGAGCAGTCCTTTTTCCCCGCTCAACTTGGAGACGCGGGCTTCAATGCGCGAGATCTCGATATACGGCTTGAGTCCGCGGCGGTACCAGCCCTGAACGCGCACGCGCTCCCCGATGAAGCGGTGAGCGTCGCCAATTGCAAAGAACAAGCGGCCCAGCGGAATCGAAGAGCGGTAAAGCAGGAACATCATCCCGGTCTCGTCGCGCAGAACCAGGTCAGGGCACCAGAAAGCTCCGGGAATGCCCTCGCCTACGATTTCACCTTCGATCTCGACAGCGCGCGGCTGCATTTGCGAAACGCTCGTATCCTCGATCAGCTCGTCGACACGGGCGCGCTGAAAGCTGCCGCGATAGCGGAAGGCGATGCGCGCGGCCCAGGCGATGCCGAGCACGATCAGCAGCCACTGAGTGAAATGGCCAGTGAATTGGACAGGGACATTGAAGCCCCTGTGTTGGAGATACGGCCCGATCCATACCCATGTGGCGAGCAGGAATCCGCACAGCAGCGGAGCAACCCAGAAGACGAATTCGAGCGGGAAGCTGGCCCAGAGGACGCGCGCGTCCTGGGGCAGCGGATAGGCGACGCCCTGGCCCAAAGCTTCGGCTTCGCGGTTGAGGGCGCGCAGACGCATCGCCGGCAGCGGGTGCGTTGAGCCCAGCTCATAGAATCTGGCCCACGGGTTGACCAGATCCCAGCGCATGACGCGCGCCGCTTCTTCTGGAGTTGTCGTAAGCGCCAGTGCAGTGGAACCGCTGGCGCTCATGATGCCCATCAACGCCATCGTGCGACCAAGTTCCGTCGACTTGAGAGCTGCCTTCCTGTCCTCTTTGCTGCCGGTTTTGGCGCGCTGCTTGGCCATGCTGGCCTCAAGCACCCTGCCGTACGCAACCTTTACCAGCGCCGTGCAGAGAGCATTAGGCGCGCGCGTGGCTTCGGCTGAGAAGTGGTCCGCGCCATATTCGCGGATCCGGTTGAGCATCAGCACCAGGAAGCGCCCCACCCAATAGGCGGCGTAGGCCGAGTAAGCCAAGGGGCGAAGTTGATTGGCGCGGCGGGTCCATGCATAGAGTTGATAGAGAAGCATAGGCGCCACGGCGGCCAGCGCCATCACGGCAAAGTCGTAGTGGGCCACATGGCCAATCTCGTGGGCCAGCACCGCGTTAACTTCATCCTCTGTCAAAACGTCGAGCAGGCCGCGCGTGACGACGATGCGCGCATCGCTCCGCAGCCGGCCGAAGGCGAAGGCGTTCGGTGTGCCGCTCTCGATGATGCCGATCCTGAGTGTGGGAAGGCCGTGTTCGCGGCAGATGTGCTCTACAAAGGTTCGCTGCGTCTGGGGCACCGCATCCACGTCCCAGTCGATCCTGTACAAATGCTCGATCAACCATGGGCCGAGAAGATATTGAATGCCGATAAGGACGAGGACAAAGATTATGCCCCACCAGACCGGCGCCTGCCCATGCAGCAGGTAAGCGTCTCCAATTGCGAAGACCAGTCCATAAAGCGCAAATAACAAGAAGAGCGAGCGGCTTACGAATCCCATGGTGGATTTTCTCCCAACTGGAAATCCCCGCCAGAATACACCTGTTTCCTTGAATTCTCAATAGATTTTGGTGCGAAAGTCTCCTTGGCGCAACGCCGGCGATCCGGTTACGATGCGTTAACCGTGGCTACTGGCAGTGTGAAGAGGAACCGGCTGCCCTGGCCGAGGGTGCTTTCGGCCCAGATGCGGCCGTCGTGCTTCTCGACAATACCGCGGCAGAGGGCGAGGCCCAGGCCGGTGCCGCCAAGTGCGCGGGAGTCGGAGGCATCGCCTTGCTGGAAGCGGTCGAAGATGTGTTCCAGCTTTTCGGGGTCTATGCCGCAGCCCTGGTCTTCGACGATGAAACAGACTTCCTGATCGTCAACGGGATGCGCAGCCAGCCGGATCGTGGTCTCATGCGGCGAGAACTTGAGGGCGTTGGTCAGCAGTTCGTGGAGCACTTGCAGTATGCGCTCCTCATCGGCCAGGACCGTCGCCGGGGAAGCGTCGATGCGGAAGCTGATGCCGGCCTCGGTGGCCTTCACCTGGTCTCTCGCGATTGCGCGGCGCAGCAGGTCGAAGGCCTCGACGGGCTGGCGGCGCACAGGCAGTTGACCCTTCTTGCCGCTGTCGAAGTCCAGAATGTCGTTGACAAGGCGCACTAGGCGGTCGCAGTTGCCAATGGCCATCTCAAGCATCTTCGTCTTCTTCTCCGGTTTCTTGTCCAGGGCGCCGGAAGCGATGAGCCCGAGAGAAGCGCGCAGCGCAGCCAGCGGAGTGCGCAGTTCGTGGCTGACAGTCGATGCGAACTCGTCCTTCATCAGTTCGAGCCGGCGGCGCTGGGAAACATCCTGGAAAGCCACGACCATCCCGGAGATTTGTTCGTCTTCGATCATCGGGCTGGCGCTGTACTCGACGGCAATTGCCGCGCCGTCAAAGCGCCAGAAGACCTCATCGCGCATGTGAATGGACTCGCGGCTGCGCATGCCCTGAAGAATCGGGCTGTCGTCCCTGGAGCAGGGCGTGCCGTCGGCCTTGCTATGGTGGATGGTTTCGTGTACGTCGCATCCTTTCAACTCGCCGGGAGTGTATCCGAGAATGCGCGCAGCGGCCTGGTTGATGAAGGTGAAGCAACCGTCCATGTCGATACCAAAGATGCCGTCCGCCACCGATTCCAGGATCAATTCGCGCTGGTGCGTGGCCAGATGCAGAGCTTCCTCCGCCTCGTGCTGCTCGGTCACGTCCATGCCATGGTTGATGATGAAGGGCCGTTCATCCGGCAAGACCATGCGGCGGCTGCGCAGGGCGATGCGGCGGAAGACGCCGTCGCTGCGGCGCACCCGCAATTGGCCCTGCCATTCGTTCCCGGCCTCGAGGATTTGCAGAGCCTGGTGGACAGCGGCCGCGCCTTCGGCATCGAGGAAGGAAACGATTGGACGCCCCGTCAGTTCTTCAACCCTGTAGCCAAGCGTCTCGGCTGTGTAGGCATTCAGCGAAGTAAGCCGGCCCTCCATGGTGCAGGTGAAGAGGAAGCCGAGGCTGTTCTCGACCATCTGCTCGTAGCGCGTTTCGCTGGAGAGGAGCGCGATTTCGGTCTGGCGCTGCTCGGTAATGTCCTGGCCGCTGACGATCAGGTATTGAATGCCATCCGATCCGGGCACGGGACGAAGGGTCCAACTGACATGGCGGGTGTTGCCGCTGCGCGTCCGCCAGGCAGTTTCGTGCGGGCCGGAGACCTGGCCGGCGGCCGCCTCGCGAAAAATGGCCGTGGCCCAATCCTGGTCGTCGGGTTCCAGGATCTGCTCAATAAACTCTTGGCCCACCGCGTCGGCCAGTGTCAGGCCCGTCAATTGCAGGCATGGGTAATTCAGGCGCACCATGCGGCCGTCCGGGTCGAGCAAGGCGGCGATGAAGGGAATCGAGTCTAGCGCGGCGGCCACAAAGAACCGCTCATTGGCTAGCGCGTGCTCAGCCCGCAGACGGGCGCGCTGAGCCTGCTCGTGCGAGGTAAGGCAGGTGTACAGTTCCAGCCGGGTGACAATCTGGCGGGCCATGATCTCCATCAGGACGGTGTGTTCCTGGCTGAATCGGTCTGCCTTGTGTGAGAGAACGGCCAGCGTGCCGACGACCTGCTGCGAACTGGAGATGAGCGGCACTCCGGCGTAGGAGCGGCAAGGTTTTTCATCGCCCAGTGAAATGCCGTCACGCGGAAAGCGCTGATCCCTGCAGGCGTCCCGTATCAGCAGGGGCAGGCCATTCTCAAGAATCGACTGGCAGACGATAAGAGATCGCGTCTGTTCGGTCCCGCTAAATCCAACCTGGGACTTAAAGAACAGGCGATTCGCGTCGAACCATGCGATGTAGGCGAAGTCCGAATTGCACAATACGGAGGCAAGCTGTGCCAGTTCGTCCAGCGCCGGGTCAGGGTCGCGGTCAAATAATTCGGATTCCGACCGCGAAGCCATTTCCTGGTCTTCCTCTGGATCTTGGCTGAAAATTGCACACCTGTGGTCAGGAACGCATTGCCAGCGCCGGTGACAGTATGAGACAAGAACGGCGAACTTGGCACTAACACATAAGATCGGTAGTATAGCCCAAAATGGCTATTACCTTAGTAATTATCCGATTCGCCGCAGATTCCAAACAGGAAAGTGACAATCACTTTCTGAAAACGGCCCCCCCTTCCGGGGAATGTCCACTCATTCAAGCCATCGGTTTCCCAAGCGTCTTGGACTTGGAGGAAAAGCCGGGAGTGGCTGGCTGCCCGAGTCGCTCAGTTGCCGGGAGGCAGCTTGCAGCAGTCGCCGGCGGCTGCCGGTTCGTTGGCGCCGGCGTCCAGGGCCACCTTCCAATTGCCGTTGCGCTGCTTGCGCCATATGGTGATGTAACGGCCGGTGGTGGTTACGGGATTCCCGTTGGCGTCTTTGCTGTGCCCTTCAAAATGTCCCCAGGTAAAGCCCTCGTCTCCCGACGGACCCATCTGGGCGTCGGTGGGCGTCCAGGTCAACTGATAGACCTTTGGATCCCAATTGGCGGACTTGGCAATTGCCACGCGGCCCACCAGCGGCGCAGCCCCGTTGCCCAATGCCACTCCATCCTCGGCAAACCAGTCGGCAAAGGCCGCGCCGCCTCGTTCGAGCACGTCCTTGGCAAAGCGGGCTTCGAGGTCGAAGAGCAGAATTTTGCCCGGCTTGACAGTCGGGTCACTAAGCGGATTGGGCACAGCCGGAGCTTCGCTGGTAGGAAAAGCTAACTGGCCGCGGAGCGGCGTGGCCGCTCCAAAGGCAAAAATCGACACGCTCAACAAGATCGCATGGCAGCGGGTGTACACGTTCGATCCTCCTCTTGCAGGGTTTACAGCAATCCTACAACGCCAGCTCGCCAGTTTGTAAGCGGGCAATCCGATCGAAGGTGTCCCTTGGCGGCGCGATTGCGTCTAAACACGCAGCCGGGATTGGTATACTTGAGCGAACTCCGCGTAGAGCGACGGCGGTAAGCTTCAAGAGATACGATTCGGCTGGTTTTTCCGGGGGAAGGAAGTACATGGGGACACTGCTCGGAACAATCCACTCGCCCGCCGATCTGAAGCGCCTGAATTATGCGCAGTTGGAAGAGCTGGCGGCGGAAATCCGCGAATTTTTGATTCAGACGCTGTCGAAGACTGGCGGTCACCTCGGGCCCAACCTGGGAGTCGTGGAACTCACGCTGGCGCTGCACATGGTCTTCGATACTCCCCAGGACAAGCTGCTTTTCGATGTAAGCCACCAGGCCTATATCCACAAAATCCTGACTGGACGCCGGGAGCGGTTCAATACGATTCGCCAGCCGGGCGGGTTGAACGGCTTCATGCTGCGCACCGAAAGCGAACACGATGCATTCGGCGCGGGACATGCCGGCACAGCCCTCTCCGCCGCGCTTGGGATGGCTGTGGCGCGCGACCTTGCCGGGGGCAAAGAGCATGTGATTGCCGTAGCCGGCGATGCGGCATTTACCAATGGAATTTCTTTCGAGGCGCTCAACAATATCGCCGAACAGACCCAGCGGATGATCGTTGTGCTCAACGACAACGAGTGGTCGATCGACCGCAATGTTGGCGCCATCGCCCGCTACTTCCACCGCATCGTCACGAATGCGCACTACAAGAGTTTTCACGACTCGGCCCATCGCATTGTCGAGAAGTTCGGCGGCAAAACCGCGCTGACCCTGGCGCGCCGCGCCGAAGAAGCCGCAAAGAGCATTTTGTGGCCCTCGATTTTGTTCGAGGAGTTCGGTCTGGAGTATTTTGGCCCGATCGACGGTCACAACTTGCCCCTGCTGGTAGAGAGCTTCAAGTTTCTCAAGGCCGAGAACCGGCCGGTGCTGCTGCACGTGCTGACGCAAAAGGGCCGCGGCTATCAACCGGCGCTCGATGGGAAGAAGAAGTTTCACGGCCTGGGGCCCTACGATCCCGATACCGGATTGACCGCTCCGGCCGGTCTTCCCACCTATGCGGAGGTTTTTGCCAGCACGCTGGTTCAACTGGCCGGTCAGGACGAGCGTATTGTGGCCATCACGGCGGCCATGCCCAACGGGACCGGACTCGATCTGTTCCGGCCCCACTTCCCGAAGCGTTATTTCGATGTTGGCATCGCGGAAGAACACGCGGTAGTATTTGCCGCGGGCATGGCTACGCAGGGCTTCCGCCCGGTTTGCGCCATCTACTCGACTTTCCTCCAGCGGGCCTTCGATCCCATTGTCCATGACGTTTGCTTGCAGAAGCTGCCTGTGGTCTTCTGCATGGACCGCGCGGGGCTTTCGGGCGACGACGGTCCCACGCATCATGGGTTGTTCGACATCGGCTACCTGCGGGGCATTCCGGAGATGGTGCTGATGGCGCCCAAGGACGAAGATGAGCTGGCGGACATGATAAAAACCGCCACCTTGCTGCCGGGGCCGAGCGCTATCCGTTATCCGCGGGGCGCGGTGACAGGGGTGGGGCGCAAGGCCGAGCCGCAAGCGATTCCGGTGGGCGTGGCCGAGGTGCTCCAGGACGGCGCCGACGTGGCCATTCTGGGCTTAGGGCCGATGGTGACGCTGGCGAAGGAACTGGCCGCTCGATTGGAGCGGAACGGCTATTCCGCCGCGGTGATCAATCCGCGTTTCGTCAAGCCGCTGGACCGGGCGATGCTGGAACTGTACGCTGGGCGCGTGGCTGCCTTTGTCACTTTTGAGGATCACGTGAAGATGGGTGGCTTCGGCACCGCGGTGGTCGAGGCATTGGACGAGATGGGCAGTCAGATTCCGGTGGTGCGGATCGGCTGGCCAGACCGGTTTATCGAGCACGGCAAGGTGGACGATCTGCGCGCCAAACACGGCCTGACGGTTGACGAGGCGGAGGCCCAGGTGCTGGCTTTGCTGATGCGCAGGCTGCGGGCCACGCTGGTTGCGGACTAGAAGGACTTCAGTTATTCATCGCGGAGAGCCGCGGAGACGGTTGCGCTATTCCGGGGGGAGTGCGGCGCCGTACATCGATTGAATCGTTTAACAGCTTCAATTCGGCGCCACCGGATGTTGCGGCGGGGCCATCGATTGATCGTTTTCACTAAACCGCTGTGCGACAATCCACAAAGATCAGCATTCTTATGCGACTTTTTCAAATCGTTCTTACGGGGATGGGTGGAGTGGCTTTGGCCGGCGTCCTCGCCTGGCCGCAGACACCGCCCTCCATCACTCCTAAAGCTCCGGTCTCGGTTCCGCTGGTGCTGGCCGGCGGCACCGTTGTGGATGTGAGCGACTGGGGCCGCTCGGCTCGTGACCTGAACGATGCAATCGTGATTGTGCGCGATGGGCGCATCACCGATGTAGGTTCGCGCGGAGCTGTTTCCATTCCCAAGGGCGCGCGCGTGATCGATTGCACCGGCAAGTTTCTGATCCCTGGGCTGGTGGATGGCTTTGCCGGGATGAACAGCCAGGGCGAGGCCAATGCCGATCTCTATATGGGTGTGACCACGGTGGTGGCGCGCAGCGACTATCGCCGCGGAAATGTCTATTTTGCGGCCCATCCCAGTCCCCACATATATCTCATCGACTCGATCGGCACGACCGACAACTGGAGCCTTTTGGCCAAGCGCCCGGAATGGGCGCTCAAGCTCAGGGAGGGAGCCCACCCCGCAGAGCTGAGCCCCGAGGATACGGCGCGCCAACTCAACGACACAGCACGCCTGGGGACGAGGGTGCTGCTGCTGGGCCGCAACCTCACAGCGGCCAATACACAGTGGATAATTGCCCACGCACACCAGATGGGGCTGGCTACTTACGGCGAGTTCGTCTCCACTCCCTACGCAGTAGGCATCGAGGCCGGCGTGGACGCTCTGCCGGAGATGAACCGCTACGGACTGGGCGTGATCCCCGACGAACTACAGCAGCCGCTGGTGGACAACTCCGAGGGACCGGCCGCCAACACGGCCTACGACTATTCGGAGCGGCTGCCGCCGACCGACGCGCATCTGCGCGCCTACGCCCGCTTTCTGGGTACACATCATGCGGCGCTGATGCCTGCTTTCAGCCTCTATTACCTCGAATTGCCGGAGCATCGCAACCTGTGGAAGGAACCGGCAGCCCGTCTGCTTGACCCAGACCGCATGTTTCAGCCCTCAGATCGCATTACAGGCGAGACGGTTTATCCAATCCCTAATTGGGCACGCCACCTGCCCGCGGCAGCGCAGCGCTATCTGGAAGATGGGCAGCGCAAGAAGGCCGAGCAGTCCGCAATGCGCCTGTGGCGCATCAACGAAACCATCTTTGCCGCGTTTCCCCATTACCTGGCGGCTTCGGGCGCATCGGCGACAGGGACGATGGCCGGCATTTCCATGCACACCGAGCTTGAGCTGCTGGTGAGATTGGGACTTTCGCCGCGCGAGGCTCTGGCCGCGGCCACCAACAACTATGCCCTCCAGTTTGGCTGGAACGAGCTCGGCTTGATCGCACCGGGCCGCCGGGCCGATATTCTCGTCGTGGATGGCGACCCGACGGAAAATATCTGGAACGCGCGCCGCATTTCAGGAGTGATTATGGACGGCAACGTTCTGGACCGCGAGGGGCTGCTTCGTTTGAAACAGTAAGGCTGTCGATCGTCCCGGCCGGCGAAGGCGATGAACTGCGGGTTCAAGCGCCGGCAGCTCTCCCGGCTTTGTGGAACACGATTGCCGCAAGACCGAAAAGCACGGCGCCGGACAATAGCATTGAGGATGGCGCGAGGGCCGACTCGGTCACGGGATCATTACAAACTCGATCTGACCTCTGTAGTCGATGAGGATCTCGAATTGTTTTCGATAGCGCTCACCTCGCCGATAACTTTCTATGCAACTCGCTCAGGATACATGCGGGTGCGATCGTCCAATGCAATCGCTGCCCGCATGAATAGTGCGTGTTGAGGCGTCGTGCCGTATTGAAGCAATTGGCCCGGGCCGTATGCACAGCCATAAGTCATTGCCGGCGTTGCGGCGGAATCAGTTGTTGGGAAGCAGAACGGAGTCGACTACATGGATTACCCCGTTTGCAGCATGGAGATCGGCGGTTGTGACGGTGGCCGTGCCGCCCTTTTCATCGGTGAGGACGACGTTGCCGTCATTCAGAGTTGCAGTCAGCGTATCTCCTGATACTGTCTTCAGCTCGGCTTTGCCGCCGCCCTTTTTGATGAGCTTGATTAGATCGTGGGCGTCCACGTTGCCGGAGACCACATGGTAGGTCAGGATCTTTGCCAACTGATCCTTGTTCTCAGGCTTCAGCAGCGAATCCACAGTGCCGGCGGGGAGTTTGTCAAAGGCGGCGTTGGTTGGCGCGAAGACAGTGAATGGACCGGAGCCTGCAAGGGTGTCTACTAATCCGGCGGCCTTGACGGCGGCGACAAGCGTAGTGTGGTTGGAGGAGCCTGCGGCTATTTCGACGATATTCTGGGTGGGGGCATTCTGCGCCAGAGCGGTTGCCGCGGACAGGGAAACGGTGGCGGCAACTAGAGCGGCCAGGACAGTCTTGCTGGTATGGAACATAAGGGTATTTCCTCCATTGGGGAATATGCTGCATTCCATAAACGCGCCAGGCCGGCTGTTTGATTCAGTCCAATTGTGGAGTTCCAAGGGAAGCTTCGACCGGATCAACAGACCGGCGGAGCATTGTCGGTGAGGACAAAGCAGTCGAGGAATCGCAGGCCGTTGCGGGATTGCGAGGCCGCTGTGCGGAGAACACGCTCGCCCCGGTTAACGTAAGATGAAACAGGCGACTCACCCAGGTTCCCCCAAGATCATGAACGATTCCGCATCGCAGACTCTATCGAAGCCCAGGCGCCGCAACCGATGGCTTATCCTCATTGCCGCTTTCAAGATGGCCCAGGCGCTGCTTTTCATCGCCATCGGCGTGGGCGCCCTGCGCCTGCTGCACAAAGACATCGGCGATCTGCTGGCGCGGTTGGCAGACCATTTGCGCTTCAATCCGGAGTCGCGCTTCGTCAACTTCATTTTGGAGAAGGCGCCGCTCATCGACGACCACATGCTGCGGCGGATCGGCGCGGTGGTCTTTATTTATGCGGGCCTCGACCTGATCGAGGGAACCGGCCTTTATTTGGAGAAAACATGGGCCGAGTACCTGACGCTGGCGATTACCGGGTCGTTTCTGCCTTGGGAAATCTTCGAGGTGCTGCGCAGGGTGACCTGGATAAGGTCCGGTTTGCTGGTGGTGAATGCTCTGGTCTTTATCTATTTGTTGAAGGTAGTGACTGAACGTGTACGGATTCGGCGCAGCAACGGAGAGGTGTAAGGCAGTTGCGCGCAATCGATCTTTTTGGGAGGCTAAGTTTGTAAAGAGCCCAACTTTCGCTTTTTATTCTCCTATCATATCTTGGCGGTGGCGTCTAGGGCAGGAATCTAAGCAGTAAACACTATATGTTGTGGTGATTGAAACCATCGAGTCTATTAGAAGAATTTTCAACATTTGCCTTCTTTTCACTCCGACATTTCATCGATTTTCCGCTTGGCGAGAGCCGGAAACGGCTGTACTATCGATTCACGGTGGAGAAAAGTGGAGCAAAGTGGAGTGCATTGGAACCACTCGATCAACTTTCAAAGCAAGTCTACCGGAGTTTTTATTCCCCCGCACAGAAATCGGAGCCGCTGAAGCTGGGGAACCAGCTCAGCTAACGGAAAAGGGCAGTTTCGGGCAGGGAACCAACCGCAGGGCGAGATTGGAAGCCGCGGAAGGCAAGAGGCAAAACGATGTTTCGCGGCAACCATCCGGCAAAGGTCGATGAAAAAGGGAGGCTGAAGCTTCCGGCTGCTTTCAAGCAATTGCTGGATGCCGCAAACGTCACCCAGTTTTACATCACCTCGTCGACAGGCGAACGCGCGGAGATTTGGCCGCTGCCGGAGTGGGAAAAGCGGGAAGTGGAGATGGCTGAGCTGGGCACGATGGACGAAGACGTGTCGGCCTACCTGGATGTGACGAGCTACTACGGGCATCAGGTTGAGGCGGACAACCAGGCTCGGGTTTTGCTGCCCCAGATTTTGCGGGGTGAGGCCAAGCTGGATGCGGAAGTGATGGTGATCGGCAAGTTGACCTACCTGGAAGTTTTAAACCGGGAGAAGGTTGAGCAGGATCTGCCGGAGAAGAAGATGACCGGCGAGAAGAGCCAAAGGCTGGCTGACAAACTCAAGCGGCGCAATGACCGCTAAACCCCTCAGGGGGAGCGCATGACGAAGTCGAATGAACGCCATGTGCCGGTTCTTTTTCAGGAAGCGATCGATTTTCTCCGGGTGCGCGCAGGCGGCACGTATGCGGACTGCACGCTGGGATTGGGCGGACATGCCGAGGGAATCGCAAGGCTGTTGGGTCCGCAAGGACGCCTGATCGGGTTTGACCGGGATCACGAGGCGCTGGAACTTGCAAGGGTTCGGCTGGACAGGGTTTGCGAAGAGCTGGGAAGCCAGGCTCCGCAAGTGACGTTGGTAGGCGAGGCCTTCAGCACCATTGCCGAGCATGTAAATCCGGCGTTGTTGGATGGTTTGCTGGCCGATTTTGGAGTGAGCAGCCTGCAATTCGATGAGGCGCGCAGGGGATTTAGTTTTCAGGCGGATGGGCCGCTGGACTCGCGGATGGATACACGTTCCGGGCCGACCGCCGCACAAGTGGTGAATGAGGTAAACGAGCAAGAGCTTGCAAACCTCATTTACGAGTACGGAGAGGAAAGGAGGTCGCGGAGAATCGCCAGAGCCATTGTGCGGGGGCGGCCGGTTACAACCACGGGGCAGTTAGCCCGGATTGTAGCCTCAGCCGCTCCGGCAATGAAACAAGAGCGCATTCATCCGGCGACCAGAACCTTTCAAGCTCTTCGTATTTATGTCAATCGCGAACTGGACGAGATTCGGGCATTGCTGGAGGCCGCACCCAAGTTGCTTAAGCCCTCAGGCAGACTGGCCGTCATCAGCTTTCACTCTTTGGAAGATCGCATTGCCAAAGACAGTCTGCGGGAAGGCGCGCAGAAGGGGATCTGGGAGATCTTGACCAAGAAGCCGGTGACGGCTGGCGAAGAAGAGATGGACCGCAATCCGCGTTCGCGGAGCGCGAAGCTAAGGACGGCGGAAAGAACAGCTATTAGCTGCTAGCTTTTAGCCGCTGGCTTTGAAGTCGGGCAAAGCGAGTTCTGTGCGGTACACAGTCTGTGTTGGATGAAGGATCGGACGCTAGGTAGGCAAAGCAGGGATGAGCTCTTGCTGGATGGGTGCGGCGGCAAGTTTTGGCAAGGAATCAGGAGCTGAAAGCTAATAGCTAATGGCTAGAAGCTCGGGAGAGGAAACCATGGCGGCATGCACGACAACATATTTTGAAGCGGGCCGCGGCTGGGCTGCGCGTGTTGCGGAGCGGAACGCCGAGCTGATGGCGATGCAGGCTTTGCGCCGGCGGGGCGCGCGCACGCCGGAGTTCTACTTTCCCAAACATTTTGACAATTCGCGCCTGGTAAAGGCGGCCGACCCGGTGCGTGTGCGGCAGATGCGCCAATTCTCACTGGCGGTCGCTTTGCTTTTCACGCTGGTCATGATCTATGGCTTGCAGCACTTCTATGCCATCGAGGGCGGGTACAGGGTGGAGTCGGAAAAGCAGACGCTGGATCAGTTGCGCGAGGAAAACCGCCAATTGCGGCTGGCCGAGGCGCAGCTTACCCAGCCGGGGCGCATCGATACGATGGCCCGCCAGCTTGGACTGGCTGAACCGCAGCCGGGGCAGGTGATTCGTCCCAATGGCCGTCCGGATGCGGCCTCTCCATCTATTGCGCAGGCGACTCCTCCGGCGGCTGCCGCACAGTGAGTAAAACGGCTGCGAGCTTCCATCACGCTGCAAACGAGATGGAAGCTCGATAGCTCTGGAACGGAAGGCGACCGGCAAACTGACTCCGGCTACAAGCTATAAGCTAAAGAGAGCGGAGCAATTCTCGATGCAGGCAGCTTTTGGAGCCAACCGGAACCGCACCAATGCGGCGCGTGGAATCCCTCTAAAACGAACGCGCTTCTGGTTGATTTGCCTGTTTTTTCTTTTATGGACGCTGGCTATTGCCGGGCGCCTGTTTTGGCTTCAGATTGTGCGCCACAAGGAGTTTGTGGAGCGCGCTGAGAAGCAGCAGCAGCGCACCTTCGAAGTAGCTCCGCGCCGCGGCGTGCTCTACGATCGCAATTTGCGCGAGCTGGCCATGACCGCGCAGGTGGATTCGATCTACGCCGTCCCCACGGAGATCGACGACGGCGCGGAAACCGCGCACGCGCTGGCCGCGCTGGTCCACACCGACCCCGAGGATGCGGAGACCACCGAGGACAGGATCGCCGCGCGGCTCGACAAAGGGAACAGCTTTGCGTGGGTGGCGCGGCGGGTTAGCCCCGAAGTCGCAGCCAGTGTGCGGAAGCTGATCGCAGCGCAGGGAATCAAGGGCATCTACTTTCAGAAAGAGTTCGAGCGGTTCTATCCAGACAACGAAATCGCCGCGCAGGTACTGGGCTATGTAGGCGTGGACGACAACGGACTGGGAGGCCTGGAGCAGAAGTACGACGGGCAATTGCACGGTGTCCCGGGCCGCATGTATACGGCCGTCGATGCGCACGCGCGGCGATTGGGATCGACGGAGCGCGAACCCGAGCCGGGGCAGAACCTGGTGCTCACGATTGACGAGAACATCCAGTTTATGGCCGAGCGGGCGCTGGATCACGCCATGGACAAAACCCAGGCGGCCAACGGCACGGTGGTGGTGCAGGACGTGCATACCGGGCAGATTCTGGCGCTGGCCGTTCGGCCCACCTTCAATCCGAACAAGTTTCGCCACACCACGCAGACGCTATTGCGCAATCATGCGGTGAGCGACGTCTACGAGCCGGGATCGACCTTCAAGCTGGTCACCTATTCGGCGGCGCTGGAGTCGCAGGTGGCCAAGCCGGACGACAAAATCGACTGCCAGGGCGGGCAAATTACGCTGGCCGGGCGCGTGATTCACGATGATAAGTCGGATCACTACGGAGTGATCACGGTCCATGAAGCGCTGGAGCACTCCAGCGACGTGGCGGCGGTGAAGCTGGCGCTGAAGGTGGGACCGGACAAGTTTTATGAGTTCATTCGCAACTTTGGATTCGGCTCTCGCCCCGGCACAGAACTGCCCGGCGAGACACGCGGCCTGCTGCGGCCAGTGAACAAGTGGGGTTCGTCGTCGATCGGGTCGATCGCCATCGGGCAGGAAGTGGCCGTGACTCCCCTGCAACTGGTCTCGATGGTTTCGACCATCGCCAACGGCGGTGTGTATCTACCGCCGCATGTGCTCATGCCGGGGCAGGTGGATCACGCCAACGGGCAGCCCTCAGCTCCGCTTCAAGCTTCGCCTTTCAAGCCGGGAGGCGATCTGCCCAATCCGCTGCCCCCTGGTGCGCATCGCGTGCTCTCCACGCTGACCGCTGCCCAGATGCGCAAGATGATGGAGGGCGTTGTGCTCTTCGGCACCGGCAAACAGGCGCAACTCAACGGCTACTCCTCGGGCGGCAAAACCGGCACCGCGCAGAAGATCGATCCGGCCACGCACACTTACTCAAAGACCATGCACGTGGCCTCGTTTGCGGGCATTACTCCGGTAAACAATCCAGTGATTGCCGTGGCTGTCGTCATGGACAATCCCAAAGGCATGTACTACGGCGCCAGCGTCTCCGCGCCTGTTTTTGCCGAGGTGGCGCAGCAGGTGCTCGAGTATCTGGCCGTGCCGCACGACATCGAGGTGCGTGCGCCCAAAGCTCCGTCGAAGTCTGACAAGCCGGTGACAGAGGACGATTCGGCAGCGAACACCGGAGACATTGCAGCGCTGTATGCGGCGGCCAACGATCTGCCCACGGACGATCCGCTGCGCGCTGGGGCAAGCCAGGCAGCCGCGCCGTCTGCCGGGCAGAACGCGGCTTCGGGCGCAGTTTCGGATGCGACAGGCAAGCCGGGCAGCGCAGCGGGGGCTGCGGATCAAACGCCGCAACCCGCCGGATCGCAATCCGCCGGCCAGTCAGCCAAGCCGCCTGGGCAGCAGACGGCGATAGTGATGGTCGTCGACCCTAAAACTTTGCGCGTTCCATCCCTCATCGGACTGCCGGTGCGCAAGGTCATTGAGATGACCTCCGCCGCGGGGCTGGAGGTTCAAGTGTCCGGAAACGGTACAGTGCGCGAGCAGGCGCCCGCCGCAGGGACCATGGTCGCCCCCGGAACGCATATTGTGGTTCGCTGCGCACGGTAAGGCTTTAGCGATTACTTGCTTTGCAGCGAATGAAGAAGTTCTGCCGCGCTTTGATGCTCGGTTGGAACGACGTTGGAACTCTGCACCAACAGCCATTGCTTTCCTTCACGCTTCCAGGTCGCGGCAAATCGCACGGGTACTGGCGCTCGGTTACCCACGGAAAAGGGAACGTCGAAGAAGATCGATGCAAGCGAATGGTTCTGAATCAGGCTGATGTGTTCCATCTTGCCGATGTGCGCGGAACCTCCCCACAGTTGCTGGTCCAGTGCAAGCGTTTGCATCACAGCGTCCGATCCTTGGGCAACTTCCGCCGCATCGCTGCCATATACCGTAATGTTTTCACGGTCGATGAGGCTGAGAACCGTCTGGCGATCTCCTTTCGCATAGGCATCGAGAAAGGTCCGGGTCAGTTGCTGGATGGGTGCGTTCTGGCACCAGGCTGGCGATGCCAGCAGCACGGTGGCGAGGAGCGCGATACTCAAGTCTCTCTTGTTCTTCATTCCTGAGAATACGCACTGCCCATGAGGCTGGTTCCGCTCGCGGACGGAAATCCCATGGGTACCGTCCGCGCATCGGTCCGAGGTGACGCATTCACATCCCCTTCGGTGAACTGCGAGTTGATTCGATGGATTCGCCCGTCTCGAGAAGGCTCTTCAAGCTCGAAAGAATGATCGGCCATCCGCCCGACACGGCTTTGATAAACTTCGAGTCGCTCTTGTCCATCCCATGGGTGACCGTGAGCTTGACAGTCACTCCTGCCGGCTCAAGTTCGTAAGTCATGCGAGAATGGCCCTCTACAGTCAGCTCGGGCATCAGCTCATGCCGCCACTTCAAGACAAGCCTTTTATGCGGCTCGACCTCCACAACTTCGCCCGAGTCTGCCAAGCGTCCGTCGGAAAACAAAATCTTCCAGGATGCGCCGGGTTCCCATGCGCATTCCTGTGTTGTTCCCATCCAGAACTGGCGCGTGAACTCCGGTTCGGTGAGCGCCCGCCACAATTTTTCCGGCGTGGTGCGGATATAGGTGACATAGACGAATTCAGATTGAGCCATCGGTTTCTCCCTCCAGTTTCTCTTTGAGTTCGGCGAGGGCGCGCAGGCGTCCCCGCTCATATTTGCCGATCCAGCGCTCGGCGATCTCGTGGATCGGCATCGGATTCAGATAGTGCAACTTCTCGCGGCCCCGCCAGACCGTGGCGACAAGCGTCGCGTCCTCCAATACCTTGAGGTGTTTGGTTACTGCCTGGCGGGTCATGTTCATGTGCTCGCAAAGCTGGCCTAGCGTCTGCCCGTTGTCCGCGCGCAGGCGATCCAGCAAGAGCCGGCGCTCGGGGGCAGCGAGCGCTTTGAAAACCTTGTCCACATCCGCGCCCATAAGCGCCAATAATAGGCAACTGTTTAGTTGCATGTCAAGCGATGAATTGTGGAGATGAAAAAACCTTCGAAGAGTACTTGACATCGCACACTGTGTATAATACAGTATATGAAGTACAGTGTATGAGGTACAGCATGACCATTGCAGAGAACCTCTTTGAGAACCTTCGCCTGGAACTACGCCGTGGCTGCCTGACGCTGGCAGTTCTGGCGCAACTGCGCCAGGAACGCTACGGCTACACGCTGCGCAAGGCGTTGGCCGAACGCGGCCTGGAGATCGACGAAAGCACGCTCTATCCGCTGCTGCGGAGGCTTGAAGCCCAGGGGCTGCTGGCCAGCGAGTGGCGTGAGGAAGAAAAGCGCAACAAGCGGTTTTACCGCTTGTCGAGCGACGGCGAACAGATCTTCAGCCAGTTGCTCAAAGAGTGGCAGGCCATCAACACATCCATCAACAGCATTCTGTAAAGAGACAAGGAAGACGCCATGGAACTCTTGGATCGCTACCTGCAAGCCGTGAAGAAGCACCTGCCGTGGAAGCGGCAGGACGACATCGTCGCCGAACTCAAGGCCAACCTGGAAGCGCAGCTCGATGAGAAAGAAGCAGCGCTGGGACGGCCGCTCACCAACGACGAAGGAATGGCCTGGCTGAAGCAACTGGGATCGCCGATTCAGATGGCGGCGCCCTACCAGACGCAGCAGTACCTGATTGGGCCGGCGATCTTTCCGACCTACCGGTACGTGCTGCAACTGGCTTGCGTTTGGTCTCTGGCCATCAGCCTCATTGTGAACGTGGTGAAGATTGCAGCCGAGGATAATGCCAATCCGGCGGCATTGTTGGCGGCGCTCCAGCATGTGCCGTTTACGCTGCTGCTGACCGCGGCCTGGGTGACGCTGATCTTTGTGGTCATTGAGTATGCTGTCACGCATTCCAAGACAAAGTGGATGCCGCCCGCGGCTCCCTCGGCGGGCTGGTCGCCCACGGAATTGCCCCCGCTTGAAGAGGGAGGAGTTGCCGGACGGAAGCCGCGCAGCTACCCGAAGGCCGTGGCGGAGGTGATCTTCGGCTTCCTGTTTCTGACCTGGTTGCTGCTTGTTCCCGGGCATCCTTATCTGCTGGTGGGGCCGGGCGCTCCGTACCTGCTGGCTTCGCCTTACAAGTTTGCGCCGGTCTGTATGCAGTTCTTCTGGTGGGTCGTCGCGCTGAACGCTCTACAGTTGGCCTGGCGCTGCGTGGAGCTTTTGCGCGGCTCGTGGCAGAGGCCGCATCCTGCCATGCGGCTGGCCATTCCGGTTCTGGGTCTGATTCCGCTTACGGTTCTGATCGCTGCGCCGGATCATGCGCTTATGCTGCTCAAGCATCCGGCCCTTGACCAGGCCCGCTATGGAGGATCGCTGGTGCAGATCAACAAGGGGCTCTATGAGGGTGTGCTGATCATGTTTGGGCTCATCGCTCTGCAACTGGCGTGGGAGATTGGGAGGATGAGCTTAGGCCTCTACCGCAAGCGCGTGGGGGCGCTGCGGTAGATGTACTATCGGTTGTCAAAGGATAACCATCGATGGATACGAAGTGCAGGCGATCAAGCAACAACCGGCGCTCGGGGGCAGCGAGCGCTTTGAAGATCCTGTCCACATCCGCGCCCATTAGCGCCAATAATATGCAACTATTTAGTTGCATGTCAAGAAGTAATACCGCTACAATCTCACTTTGATTCGGTCGACTATGATCGTCTGGATATGAAGGAAAGGAGGTTCCTTCTCATGAGCCAAGCCAACACCTTATGTGCCGCTTTAGAGGCAGTCAATGATCCGAAGAGCTTTCTCGCGTTCGTCAGGGAGCTTACTGCCGATCGTGAGGACGAGGTAAAGAAAGAGCGTGTCCAACCTTCCTCGCCGTATAGCCCAGGTGTGAACGGATGGGAAAACGGAACGATCGAGGCCTTTCTAGAGGCAGCGGTTGCTTGGGCGGATGATACTGACTTCTGCGAGTGCAACGTGCTTTCCGCAGGTAACCTCTGGTACAAATTCGCACGATTTCTACACGCCGGAAAAACTTACGAATGAGCCCGTTTGGGCATATTATGCGCCGGTTGAAAAGTACTCCGAGAAAGTGGCGGCCTTCCAGCCATCTACAATCAACCTCAAGATGAATTGGAAAGAACTAGCAGCAGAAGTAACGGTCGTGGGTGCTGGTGGCGACTCGAATGAGCCGTTGACCGGCGTTGAATACGACTCGCGCAAGGTGCGCCCCGGCTCGGTGTTTGTGGCCATGAAGGGCGGGTCGACCGACGGCAATCGCTACGTGGAGAAGGCCATTGCGGCGGGCGCGCTGGGCATCATTACCGACTCCGCGCCAAAGTTCGATCACCTGCTGGTCTTTCAGGCTGGCTTGCCGTTGCTGGAGGTGGAGCACGGGCGTCGCGCGCTGGCGCAGGCTTCTGCTGCCTTCTTCGGGCATCCCGAGCGCAAGCTGGCGGCCACGGGCATCACGGGCACCAACGGCAAGACCACCACGGCTTTTCTGCTTGAAGCGCTGCTCAACGCGGCTGCCCGCACCACCGTGTTGGTAGGCACGATTGAATATCATGTGGCCGGCGAGGTGAGGCCGAGCGTGCATACTACGCCAGAGTCGCGGGACTTGTTTGAACTGATGGCCGAAGGCGCGGGGCGCGGCGCTACCGAACTGGTGACGGAGGTCTCAAGCCACGCGCTCGACCAGGGGCGCGCCGCGGGCGTGAACTTCGACGTGGCCGTCTTCACCAACCTCACGCAAGACCATCTCGACTATCACCAGACCATGGAGAAGTATTTCGCGGCCAAGCGGCTGCTGTTTGATGGCACCGTCTATCCGGCGCCGCGCGTGGCTGTGATCAATGCGCACGATCCGCGCAGCGAGAGGCTGGCAACCGCGGCCCGCAGAGCGGGCGCGGAGGTGCGGACGTACGGAATCGGCCGGGGAGACTGGCGCGTGGCAAGCCATACGCTCACCCCCGGCGGTGCGCAGCTGGAGCTGGCAACGCCGGCGGGCGCGGGCAAAGTGATTTCGCGGCTGGCCGGTGAAGTAAACATCCTGAATCTGCTGGCTGCGCTTACGGCTGCCCATGCGCGCGGTGTGGCATTTGCGGATCTGATTGAATCCGTTCCGCGCCTCAAGCCGGTGCCGGGGCGCTTTCAGCCGGTGGATGCGGGGCAGCCCTTTACGGTGATTGTGGACTACGCCCACACCGACGATGCGCTGCGCAATCTCATAGCATTGGCGCGGCAGATGATGGCGCAAACGGGCGGGCGGGTGATTACGCTCTTCGGCTGCGGCGGCGACCGCGACCGCGGCAAACGGCCAAAGATGGGGCTTGCCGCAGGCGAGGGCAGCGATTTTGTCGTCGCGACCAGCGATAATCCCCGCACAGAGGAGCCGCTGGCGATTCTGGCGGAGATCGAGCCGGGATTGAAGGCCAGCGGCGTTCGCTACACTATCGAACCGGATCGGGCTGCGGCGATCGGTACGGCGCTGAGAGCGGCCAAGGCCGGGGACGTGGTTTTGCTTGCGGGCAAAGGCCACGAGAAGGAGCAGATTCTGGGTACTCGGACTGTTCCTTTCGATGATGCGGAAGTTGCACAGTCAGCCCTGGCCGAATTGGGTTATCGTGAAGTGCGATGAAACTCACTCTTGCAGAGGCGGCAATCGGCGCGGGCGCGGTGCTTGAAGCTCCGGCCAGTATAGCCAATGCCGGGGCGCTGGTGGTCAGCGGCTGCTCCATCGACTCGCGCACGGTGAGCGCGGGCGAGCTGTTTTTTGCGGTGCGCGGCGACCGGCATGACGGGCACGACTTTGTGGAAGCGGCGCTCAGGCGCGGCGCAGTTGCCGCAGTGGTATCGCGCGCGCGGGCGTCGACGCTGCCGGATGCAGTGCTGGCGGTGCCACTGCTCATTGCCGAGGATCCGCTGATTGCGTTGCAGGCGCTGGCCGCTACGGTGCGCCGCCAGTGGGGCCGGCGCGTGGTGGCTGTTACCGGCTCAGCAGGCAAAACCACCACCAAGGAAGCGGTAGCCGCGGCGCTGGGCGCCAAGTTCAACGTCCACAAATCACAGGGCAATCTGAACAACGGCTTCGGCCTGCCGCTCGAACTGTTGCGCCTCCAGCCGGAGCACGAGATCGCAGTGGTCGAGATGGGCATGAACCACGCGGGCGAGATTGCCACGCTGGCGCGCATTGCGTCGCCGGACTGGGGCGTGGTGACCAACGTGGGCACGGCTCATGTTGAGAACTTTGCCGACGGGCAGGCCGGCATCGCGCGCGCCAAGCTGGAACTGGTGGCCGCTCTTCCGGCCAACGGTGTGGCGTTTCTTAACTGCGACGATCGGTACGTCTCCCAGTTTGGCCGCGACTTTCCGGGACGTGCGGTCTACTTCGGGGCCGGACCCTGCGCCGATCCGCGGCTGCTTGAGGCGAAGGAAGACCTGGATGGATTGCATCTGCGTTTTCGCGCTGGGGATCGCGAGGGCGAGTTGACGCTGAAACTGCTGGGCGCGCACAACGCATCGAACGCGCTGGCAGGACTAGCCGTCGCTCTAGAGGCGGGCGTCGATCTGGATGCTGCGGTTGCCGCGATCGCGTCGCTTGCAGCGGGGGACAAGCGCGGCCAGGTGGTCGAGATTGGCGGGGCGACGATTTTGAACGACAGCTACAACTCGAATCCCGAGGCGCTGCGGTCGATGATTCGCACACTGGCCGGACGCCCGGCTGGCCGCCGCATTTTAGTTGCAGGTGAGATGCTGGAGCTGGGCGAGCAGGGACCAGAGCTGCACGCCGCCTGCGGTCGCGCAGCTGCCGAGGCCGGGCTGGATTTGGTGGTGGGTGTGGGCGGCAATGCCGTGCATCTTGCCTCGGCGGCCTGCACGGGCGGGGTTGCATCGCTCTTCCTGCACGACGCCGAAGCTGCCGGACAGTGGCTCAAGCGGACGTTGCAGCCGGGCGACGTGGTCCTGGTGAAGGGTTCGCGCGGAGTGCATCTGGAGCGGGCGATCGAGGCGGCGACAAGCCCCGCGCGGCCAGTTGCTCCGCGTACAAACGTATATGTGGATGGCTTCAATTTTTTCTATGGCGCGGCGAAAGACACTCCGTTCAAGTGGGTGAATATCGCAAAGCTCTGCGCAGCAGTCCTTCCCGGAATCAATATCGGGCGTATTCGGTATTTCACAGCGTTGGTGAATCCAACCCCAGGCGATCCCTCGAAGCGATCACGCCAGGAGACGTACATCCGAGCTCTGGAAACACTGCCCAACTTAACGATCCACAAAGGTCATTATCTGCAGAGTGCAGTTTCCATGCCTTTACTTCATCCTCCTCCTCCGCCTGCCAGTCGGCAAGTCGAAGTGGTGAAGATGGAGGAGAAAGGGTCGGACGTCAACATAGCGACCTACATGTTGGTGGATGCTTTCAGGAAGGACTGCGACCAACTCGTCGTAATCACCAACGACTCGGACTTGGCAGAACCAGTGCGAATCATCAATAAAGAATTCGGAATTCCGGTCGGAATTTTCAATCCGCACACGAACGACACGGCGGCAAGAAAAACTGCTCGGACGGGCAAGCAGGCCAAGGCTTTCCCAAGCATTGCACTGCGCAAAGTAGCCAGGTTTGTCCGCGATATTCGATCGGAAGGCTCCACCTGCCACATGGCCGTTAGCCAATTTCCGGATACTATCGCCGGTGCTTCGGGACAAATCATCAGGAAGCCGGCGAGTTGGTAGGGGCTAGAACACAGGTGCAGGCATAAGACCACAGTGCAATTCGATTTAGGGTTGTAAGCAAAAAGCAAAGCCGCCCGAAGGCGGCTTGCACCCGGTCACCGAAGATCGCGGGGGGATATGCAAAAACTATAGCTCATGCGGGCCGTCAATGCAAGTGTTGATTGATTGTGATGCAGAGGGCGCACAGAAGAGAGGATCGTTAAGCTTCATGCGCAAAGTGTGCAATTTCCACGGTCCCGCGAGCACCCCCGGCCCTGTAGAATCTATTTGAAACCCGCTTTATTCCGGCTATGGAGGCCACTTGCTCTACTGGCTGCTCTACGAAAAGCTGTTTCCGTTCTTTCACCCGTTCCGGATTTTCCGCTATCTCACCTTCCGCACCGCCTTTGCCTCGCTCACGGCGCTGCTGATCGCGCTGTTTATCGGACCCTGGGTGATCCAGAAGCTGCGCGAGTTCCAGATCGGCCAGTTCATCCGCGAAGACGGGCCGCAGTCGCACATGAAGAAGAGTGGAACACCCACCATGGGAGGCGTGCTGATCGTGATTGCGATTCTGCTGCCGACGGTGCTGTGGTCCGATCCCTCGAACCCGTTTATCTGGATCACGGTCTTCTCGACTCTCGCCTTCGGGGCTGTCGGCTTTGCCGACGACTACATCAAAGTTGTCAAGCGCCGCAGCCTGGGCCTGACGGCGCGGGCCAAGTTGGTGGGCCAGGGGTTGGCCGGAATTGCGGTAGCGGTTGCGCTGGTGGCGCTCCAGCAGTTCGGAAAGTTCTCGACACAGTTGACCGTGCCCTTCATTAAAAGCTGGCGTCCCGACCTGCTCTGGCATTGGTGGCCGAGCACGCTGCCGCACCTGGGGCTGCTGGCCTTTGTGCCGTTTGTTATTTGGGTGGTGTTCGTGCTGATGGGCTCGTCCAACGCCGTAAACCTTACCGATGGGCTTGACGGGCTGGCGATCGGCTGCACCATCGTTGCCGCTGGCGCCCTGGCTGTGCTCACCTACGTCAGCGGCAACGTGGTCTTCTCCGACTATCTGGAGTTGCAGCACATGCCCAAAGTGGCCGAGCTGACCGTCTTTTGCGGGTCAATGGTGGGCGCGTCCATCGGTTTTCTCTGGTACAACGCGCACCCGGCGGAGATTTTCATGGGCGATGTAGGTTCGCTGGCACTTGGCGGAGCCATCGGCACGGTTGCCGTCATCATCCGACAGGAACTTCTGCTGCCTTTCATCGGCGGAATCTTCATTTTGGAAGCGGTCTCGGTGATCCTGCAGGTGGGCAGCTACAAGCTGCGCAACAAGAAGCGTATTTTCAGAATGGCGCCGCTGCATCATCATTTCGAGCAGATTGGGTGGCACGAGTCCAAGATCATTGCGCGCTTCTGGATCGGCGCACTGGTGTTTGCATTGTTTGCACTCACTACGCTGAAACTGCGTTAGACAAGGTCCGCGCGGGCCTCCCCCGGTACACAATAAAGAGGTCGCGGCGGCCTGAGGAAAAATCCCAATGATGGAACTCAAAGGCAAGAAAGTTCTGGTTGTGGGACTGGGCAAATCCGGTCTGGCGGCGGCGCTGTTTCTGCGCCATCGCGGCGCACAGGTGACGGTTTCCGACGTGCGCAGCGCCGAGGCGCTGGCCAAGGAGATCCCCGCGCTGCTCGAAGAGGGAATCATGGTGGAAGCCGGCGGCCACGGCCTGCTCACCTTCCGCCGCCAAGATCTGATTGTGGTGAGCCCCGGCGTGCCGCTGAATACCCCGGAGCTGGCGCAGGTGAGGAGCTTCGGTTTGCCGGTGATCGGCGAACTGGAACTGGCCGCGCGCTTTCTCAAGGGCAAAACCCTGGCCATTACCGGCTCCAATGGCAAGACCACCACGACGGTTCTGCTAGGCGAAATATTGAAGGCCGCCGGCATTCCTACCCTGGTGGGCGGAAATATCGGCGTGCCGGTGGTGGAACTGATCGGCCAGAGCACCGACGAAATCTGGTCGGTGCTGGAGGTCTCCAGCTTCCAGCTTGAAAGCACGGAGACCTTTCACCCCAGCATTGCCGTGATCCTGAATATCACGCCCGACCATCTTGACCGGCACGGCAGCTTCGAGAATTATGCGCGGGCAAAGGAACGCATCTTTGCCGCGCAGGACGAGCGCGACTTCGTGGTGCTGAACGCCGACAACGCGCGCGCCGCCGAAGCTGCATCCCGTTCGGCTGCCATCGTATTTTGGTTTTCGGTAGAGCATCCGGTGGCGCGGGGCGCATGGCTGGAGCAGGGGTCTGTTGTCTATCGCGCTGCCCCGGACGCGCCGACGGAAAAGGTGATGCCTCTGAGCGGAATTCCGCTGAAGGGCGCGCACAACGTGGAGAATGTGCTGGCGGCGGTGGTGGCGGCGCGGCTGGCCGGCGCGCCGGTGGAGGCGATTCGCCGGGCGATCGAAGCCTTTCAGGCCGTCGAACACCGGCTGGAGTTTGTGGCCGCGGTCGATGGCATCCAGTTTTACAACGACTCCAAGGCCACCAACGTGGATGCGACGGCCAAGGCCGTGGCCGCATTCGACTCGGGCATTCATCTCATTCTCGGCGGCAAGGACAAGGGCTCGGACTACACCCAACTGGCGCAACTGCTGCGCGCGCGGGTGCGGGCGGTTTATACCATCGGCTCAGCGGCGGCCAAGATCGAATCGCAACTGCGCGGAATCGTCTCGATCCAGTCCTGCGAGACGCTGGACAATGCGGTAAGCGCGGCCGCCGTGGCGGCGCGACCGGGCGAGGTGGTGCTGCTGGCGCCGGCCTGCTCCAGTTTTGACCAGTTTGAGAACTACGAACACCGCGGGCGCGTCTTCAAGGAGTTGGTTGGCGAGCGGCGGGGATGGAATACATGGCAGCGCGAGTAGGTGTTGACAAGTGGCTCTTCTTCACTACGCTGCTGCTCACCGTGGTGGGCTTGGCCATGGTCTTTTCCGCCTCGGCTGTAGTGGCCCAGGAGCGCTTTCACTCCGAGTTTGCCGATGTGGGCCGTCAGGCGGGCTGGGCGCTGGCCGGCGTACTGGCCATGCTGATCCTGATGCATGTGGACTACAGCGTCTACAAATCCCCGCGCTTCATCTATCCCGCGCTCTGCGTCACCACGCTGCTGCTGGTGCTGGTCTTTTTCATTCCCGGTTCGCACAACGTTCATCGCTGGATTCGCTTTGGCGGCCACTTTACCTTTCAGCCTTCGGAGATCGCCAAGCCGGTGCTGGTGCTGTTTCTGGCCTGGTTTCTTCATACGCGGCTGGGTGAGATGCGCGACTGGAAGCACACGCTGCTGCGCGCGGTTCTCATGCCGGTCATCTTCGTTTTGCTTATCGTGAAACAACCCGACCTGGGCACGGCGCTAGTGCTGCTGGGGGTGACCGCCATGATGCTGGTGCTGGCCGGGATGGAGTGGAAGTACTTGCTGGGCGGGTTGCTGGCCACGCTGCCCGGCCTGATCGCGCTGCTCTTCATGGTTCCATTCCGGCGGCAGCGGATGCTGGTCTTCCTGAACCCGAATTGCGATGGCAAGGAAGCCGGGGGCGCGAGCTACCACATCTGCCAGTCGCTGATCGCCGTGGGTACCGGCGGCGTGACCGGACGGGGCTATATGGAGGGGATGCAGAAGCTCTTCTTCCTGCCCGAGGCGCAAACGGATTTTATCTATGCGAATATCGCCGAGGAGCTGGGGCTGATTGGCGCTCTCACGATTTTGCTGCTCTTCGCTTTCTTCGGCGTGCGCGGCCTGCGCGCGGCGTTTCGTTCCCAAGACCCCTTTGCGCGGCTGGTCGCCTTCGGCATCACCACCACCATTCTGTTGCAGGCCTTTTTTAACATCAGCGTGGTGCTGTCGCTGGTGCCCACCAAAGGGATTCCGCTTCCGCTGATCTCTTCCGGCGGAACTTCGGTCTTCTTCACCCTGGCCAGCATCGGCGTGCTGCTGAACATTACCAAGAAGGCGGAGTGAGCTTGGCTCAATTGCGCGTTCTCATTGCCGGTGGCGGCACCGGTGGCCACATCATCCCGGCGCTGGCGGTGGCTCACGAGCTGGTCGATCGCTACAAGGCCGAAGTGCTCTTTGTAGGCACGGCGCGGGGCATGGAGATCCGCCTGGTGCCCGAGGCCGGTTTTAACCTGCGCCTCATCGATGTAGGTCCGCTCAAGAACGTATCGCTGCTGACCCGGCTGAGCACTTTGTTGCGCCTGCCCAAGAGCATCTCCGACTGCCAGAAGCTGATCCGCGAGTTCAAGCCGAGCGTGGTGTTTGGAGTGGGCGGTTACGCCTCCGGCCCGGCCATGGCGGCGGCGCTCCGGCTCAAGACGCCAACCATGGCCTTTGAGCCCAATGCCATGCCGGGGCTGGCCAACAGGCTGGTAGGCATGAAGATGCACGCCGCGGCGGTCAACTTTCCGGCGGCGATGAAGTGGTTTAACAACTGCGAGGTCACGGGCATTCCGGTGCGTCCTGAGTTCTTCACGCTCGAACCGCCCGTGGGCGCGACGCCGCATCTGCTAGTCTTTGGCGGCTCGCAGGGCGCGCGCATCTTCAACGATCATTTGCCACGAATCGTCTCGCCCCTACTGAATGCAATCCCGGGCCTCACGGTTCTGCACCAGAGCGGGGTGCGCCATGCCGAATCGACCCAGGCGGCCTATGCTGCGAGCGGCGCGGACCCCAAGCGGTGGGAGGTGCGGCCGTTTTTCGACGATATGCCAGCCCGCTTTGCCGCCGCGCATCTGGTGATGGCGCGCAGCGGAGCCTCAACCGTGGCCGAATTGGCTGCCGCCGGCAAGCCCAGTCTGCTGGTGCCCTTTGCCGCCGCCGCCGATGAGCACCAGAAGCGCAACGCCGAGGCCATGGTGGAGGCGGGGGCGGCCATCATGCTGCAAGAAAGCGATCTGAACGTTCCCGGAAAGCTGCTCGATACGCTTACCGGGCTGCTGACTTCTCCGAAACAGCTGACTGCCATGGCCGAAGCGGCGCGCACCCAGGCTCATCCAGCGGCTGCCGAGCGCATCGCCGGCCGGCTGGCGGCGTTGGCGGGGGCTAAGCCGGACCAAGTTTAGGAAACAGCACAAGCGGCAAGAGCGTTCAAAAGCGTCCAACAAAACGCAAGGCCCGCCTGCCGAAGCAAACGGGCCTTTTCTGGGGAAAGAGCCAAGACTTTCAGGAATTACCGGTGTCCGCCGCCATGGCCGCCGCCACCACCATGGCCGCCACTAAACCCGCCACCGGCATGACCGCCACCGCCAAATCCACCGCGGGCGCCGCCGCTGAATCCTCCACCTCTCGGAGGTGCAAAACTGCGTCCGCCGCCGGTAAATCCGCCGCGAGGCGCTCCGGCGTAACCGCGTGCTCCCCCAGCATATCCGCCGCGATATCCACCTGCGTACCCACGGCCCGCATATCCGCCACGGTATCCGTAGCCGCCGCGATAGCCGTAGCCGCCCCAGCCGTGACCCCACCCGTGTCTCCAGCCCCAGCCGTACCAGGGACCGGCGCCGATGAAGACGCCGCCGTAGAACCAGTTAGGTCCGTAATAGCCATAGGGGGCGCAGGCATAGGGGTAATAGGGGTAATAGCCCCAATCGCATACCGGCGGACCGTAGACATCGGGCGCGTCAACGACCGCGGGGCCAATGCCCACACCCACAGCCACCTGACCGTTTGCCGTTGCCGCAAGCGGCAGAGCCAGAAGAGTTGCAAACAGAACGAGGCTAAATCTTTTCATGACATCCTCCATATGCTGCCCCGTCCATTTCGGTCCGGACCAGGGATTCAATGTTCTCAGCACCTGCCGGTTTATGGGTTTTTCTTCCCAACCGGCTGTCACTTATTGAGACAGCATTTTTGCGGTTAAGTTGCGGTCTTTCCAAAAAAGAATCGTTGAGGACGGGCAAAATGGCAAGGGAAATCGAGGCCCGGCGAGGTTTCGGAAGAAAAACTTCAGAGAATCTTCAGGAATCGGAAGGCCGGAAGCTGGAAGGCTATGAAGGGGGTGAAATTGCGCCCACCAAGGAGGGATCGATGGCCAAGACAGTCTCTTACGCCAAGTGGTCTTTGGAACCATATTGCCTGGGTATGAAGCTGCGCTCGTTGCGCACCCAGAAGCGGCTCACGCTTTCCCGGCTGGCGGCCGAAACCGGCCTTTCGACGGCGCTGCTCTCCAAGCTGGAGACGGACCGGATGATTCCTACGTTGCCGACGCTGGCCACCATCAGCCGGGTCTACGGCGTGGGGATGAGTTACTTTTTTGCCGAGCCGGCGCAGCATACGCTCTCGATCACGCGCAAGGCCCACTTGCAGGGCGATGGCCGAGGCGCGGAGGCCGTGAAGTTTGTCCCGCTGAACGCAAAGGGGGGAAACGCCAAGCTGGTGGCGCAAATGATCGAGTTTGCGGCCGGCGGAGTCTCGCCGGGCACCGAGCCGTTAAGCGAGACAAGCGGGCTGGTCTATGTGCTGGAAGGACGGCTGCAATTGGACGCGGGCGGCATGAGCGAGGTGCTCGAGGCTGGCGATTGCGCCTACATGCAGAGCGAGATGGCGGTTGCCTGGAGCGCCGCGGGCAAGCACCGCTGCCGTGTACTGGCGGTGACGCCGGGCGAGACGCGCGCGGACGGCTGAGTTTCGTTACCCGCCCTCCTGCGAATGAGATGAAAATGCTCTGGTTTCCCGGTTGGCTGCTCAATTGGAATGGTTTGCCGGTTGCCGCATCAGTCTGTAGGATGATTTGGAACTTGCGAGACTGGAGACTATGCGGCCCAACATTCCCTTGATGAAGGCGACCCTGACCGGAGCTTTGGGCGGGCTGCTCTTCGGATTCGATACAGTCGTCATCTCGGGGGCTATCGACGCGCTGGTGCGGCTCTACGGCTTGAACCCGCATCAGGAGGGCCGGACCGTAGCCATTGGGCTGGTGGGCACGGTGGTGGGATCGCTGGGCGCGGGGGTGGTTGGCCAGAAGCTGGGCGGCCGTGAGGCCTTGCGCTTGACCGCCGTTCTTTATGTTGTCTCGGCCATTGGCTGCGGTCTCGCTTGGAATTGGCCCGCGTTTATGGTCTTTCGGTTTGTGGGCGGATTGGGCATTGGCGCGTCGAGCGTACTGGGTCCGGTCTACATTGCCGAGCTTGCGCCGGCCAAGTGGCGCGGGCGGCTGGTGGGGACATTCCAGTTCAATGTGGTGTTTGGCATTCTGGCGGCTTACGTCTCGAATTACGCTATTCGCACCCTCCACCTGGGCGGCATGGAGTGGCGCTTCCAGGTAGGCGTAGCCGTGCTGCCTGCAATCGGCTTCCTGGCGCTTCTTTTCGGAATTCCGCGCAGCCCGCGCTGGTGCGCCGCGCACAACCAGATTGACGACGCACTCGCGGTGTTGAAGCAGATGGGCGAGCCCAACCCGCAGGCGGAACTGGACGACATTCTCGCCGCTCTCCAGCAGGAACACGCCACGGCGCACGAGCCGGTCTTTCGCTGGAAATACCGCTATCCGCTGTTTCTGGCCATCTCTATCGGCGCGTTCAACCAGTTGGCCGGCATCAATGCGATTCTCTACTACCTGAACAGCATCTTTGTCTCGGCGGGGTTCAGCCAGATTTCAGGCGACCAGCAGGCTATCGCCATTGGCGCAACGAACCTGATCTTCACCATCGTGGGCATGGCCATGATCGACAAGCTGGGCCGCAAGACGCTGCTGCTGGTGGGCGCGGCGGGCACGGCCAGTTGCCTGGCGGGCGTTGCGTGGCTCTTCAAGACGCATTCTCATCCGGGGGCGCTGGTTTGGGTTCTGGTGACGTACATTGCCTTCTTCGCGCTGTCGCAGGGAGCGGTGATCTGGGTCTACATCGGCGAAGTCTTTCCCAACTCGGTGCGTTCCAAGGGCCAGGGCGTGGGCAATGCCAGCCACTGGATCATGAACACCGTGATTGCGCTTGAGTTTCCGGCGGTAGTGCATTCGCTGAACACCGCGACGCCGTTCATGTTTTTCGCGGCGATGACCGTGGTGCAGTTCCTGGTGGTGCTGTTTGTCTATCCTGAGACCAAAGGGCAGTCGCTGGAGGATTTGCAGCGGCGGCTGGTACGGGCGGAGTGAGGGTTTTCGAGGGCGTCGAATTTAAAACTGATTGCTCGTATGTGGCGCGGCCGCAGACGAGGGAAAAGCGAAACCGTGCTACACTGGATTTGCGCTCAGTGATTTGGCCGTGAGCGGCGGTTTGCCCTTCATAAGGCAAGTTTGCCTGGCACAGATTTCCCCAAGCCCCTACAGCGCATACCCATAAGTCTCCCACCCTGGGAGTTTGCAAAGGACTATGGAGATGGTCCGCCGCAACGGTTCGGGCATCCCTGCCTCCTTGAATGGATTGGCGAAATGGATGGCCACGCGTGACACCGGGGAAGATATGGAAGCGGGTAGCCATTCGGCAATGAGCCGATTGGCAGACAAGTAGCGTGTGGCAGCTCCGGGCCTCGGGCGTTCTCCCCTTGAATGCTTTGTTGGCCAGTCCCAGGGACGTGGTTGGTTCTCCCTTACGCATATCGATAAGCAGGCCCGCGCCCGAAGAGAATTCGTGTGCGCGCCTCACGACTGGTTCCGAGTGCAAGCCCTCGCTGAAACCGATGGCTCACGGAACCCACAGGAAATTTGATTATTTTGACAACTCAGTTCTCTCAGTTTTCTCTTTCGGCCCCGCTGATGGCGCGGCTCGACGCAAACAAATTTGAAATTCCCACCCCGGTGCAGATCGGCGCGATTCCGCCGGCGCTGGAAGGCCGCGATGTGCTGGCCACTGCGCAGACCGGAACGGGCAAGACACTCAGCTTCCTGATCCCGATCGTGGAAATGCTGCAAAAGACCCAGGGACGCGCTCCGGCGCAGGCGCTGATTCTGCTGCCGACGCGCGAGTTGGCGATGCAGGTGGAAAAGGCATTTCGCGCCATTCGCACCAGCTCTTCGCAAACGGTGGCGCTGGTAGTGGGCGGGCTTGCGGAAGGTTCGCAGCTCGAAGCCATTCGCCGCGGCGCGCAGTTGATTGTGGCTACTCCAGGGCGGCTTGAGGACTACATCAAGCGCAGGCTGGTTAAGCTGGACACTGTGAAGATCCTGGTGCTGGACGAAGTGGACCGGATGCTCGATATGGGCTTTCAGCCGGCGATCGCGCGCATTGCCGCCATGCTGCCGGAGGCGCGGCAGACGCTTTGCTACTCGGCTACGCTGGAAGGTGCAGTCAAGGAAGTGGCGCGCAAGTATCTCAACAATCCGGCGCGCATTGAGATTGGCTCGGTGCTCAAGCCCGCGGAGAACGTGGAGCTGCGCACCTTTGAAGTGGAGCCGGACAAGAAGCAGGAGTTACTCGAGCACCTGCTGGGCGCGGAGACGGGCAGCTTTCTCGTTTTTGTGCGCACCAAGCATGGCGCAGACCGCGTGGCGCGGCGGCTTACCCGCTCCGGCCATTCGGCCACGCAGATTCACGGCGACCGCTCTCAGTCGCAGCGGAACGCTGCTCTGCGCAGCTTCTCCGAGGGGCATCACAGAGTGCTGGTGGCTACGGACGTGGCGGCGCGTGGCATCGATGTTGCCAATGTGGCGCATGTGATCAACTTCGATATGCCCAAGATGGCGGAGGACTTTGTTCACCGCGTTGGGCGGACGGGCCGGGCTTCGGCGCACGGCGTGGCCTCCACCTTTGCCGGACCGTTGGAGCGTGGCGACCTACGCAAGATCGAGCGGACGCTTTCGATTCAGATGAAGCGGTTCCGTGTGCGGTCGGCTACAGACGTAAAAGCAGCCTGAAGACGGGCGTGCATTGGGCGGCGATAGCCGCCCAATGCCCCCATTTTGGCTTCTAGAATACTGCGGCTCCTTCTCTGAATTCGAACAGAAGGCTCAAGAACTTCGATTTTCGCACCCACCTGCACCCGAATGGAACAACTTCGTCCATGGACGGAAATACGGGAGTGTTTTTGGGGAGAACAATGTAATCCGTGCAGACTCTCACGCCGTAATCGCATTGTTGCGCGATGTCCTTCCCATCAAACACGCACTCGTATGAGGTTTCCATTTCGCTATAACCCTGATTGAAGACTTCCAGGTATTTGACGGTTCCATAGGCTGCTGTGGGAGTTGTCATTGGTACGACAGGATCTTTCGCATTGCGCAGGAAAACGATATACTCCCCGCCCAACTTCCCGCCTTCATACGGACCAAAGTAGATTGTCTTTCCATCGGCCGTTCCTTTGAAGCCGGTGACGACGATTGCCTTGTAGATGGTTGTCTTGTAATTTTCCGTGTCGCCGGAGATGATGCGCACGAGGGCCACAACGTCAGACATCTTGAAAAGCTGTGGCAGCTGCATTATTCCGGGTTCAGTGAGGGTGACCGATTCCGTTGGCGGTTCGGCCCTTACTGTCACTGATTGCCCGATGGCCTTTGGCGGCAGAAGGACACCGGCAAGAATAAGGGCCAGTAAAACGAGTGCGTCTTTCATTGCCGCAACTGTACTCGCAAATGGAGCAATCTTCAAGGGTTTCACTGTGCCATAGATCTGACATCTGTGCATTCAGGGTGAACGATTTGCTGAGTCCCCGCCCCTATGCGTTAAGCTACTCGGCAGCATGAAAGATATCTATATCGCCGATCTGGCCAGCTTTGACGAAGGCAAGCTCTTCGACAGCTACTTTCTCGTTTTGGCCAAGCAGCAGCGCACCACCAAGACCAACAAGCCCTATCTGAACCTGATCCTGGGCGACAAGACCGGACAGCTTGAGGGGCGCATCTGGGAGCCTGGCGACCCGCGCATTGCAAAAGACTTCGACCGGGGCGACATTGTGAAGGCCCGCGGTAGCGCCTCGCGTTTTGACGACCGCTTGCAGATGAAGGTTGATCAGTTGCGCAAGGCCGCGGTGGGCGAAGTAGACAAATCCGACCTGCTGCCTTCGACTACATACGACGTTGCCGCCCTCTGGCGCCAGCTTCTGGGCTTTGTTGATAGCCTTGCTAACCCTGACCTCAAACTTTTGCTCACAACGCTGCTAGCCGACCCTGCCATCGTCCAGGCCTATCGCGAGGCCCCGGCCGCCAAGCAGCTCCATCACGCATGGCTGGGCGGCCTGCTGGAGCATGTGGTCAGCTTGCTTGTTTTGGCCGATCGCGTTGCTCCTCATTATCCTCTGCTTGACCGCGACCTGCTGCTTACCGGAGTCGTTCTCCACGACATTGGCAAGGTGCGCGAGTTGAGCTGGGAGATCGGCTTCGAGTACACCGTGGAGGGCATGTTGCTGGGACACATCCAGATCGGCACGGCTTTGGCAGAGCGCGCAATGGACAGCCTGCCAGACTTTCCGCCGCGGCTTAAAACTTTGGTCCTGCACATGATTTTGTCGCACCACGGCAAGCTGGAGTTTGGCTCGCCGAAGCTGCCCATGATCCCCGAAGCGCTGGTGCTGAACTTCCTCGACGATCTCGACGCCAAGATGCAGGCGGTCTCCGCCGAGTTTGAGAGATCGCTCAGGGAAGGGAAGGGACCGGACGAACTTACCGGGAAGGTTTGGGCTCTGGATCAGAGGCAGTTGCTCAATACCAGACGGTGGCTGGGAGAGGGCGGGGAATAGCGCCGCCGATTCCGGATGCCCGTGTGGTAAATTGACGCCATGGGGCTCAAGAGCTTGGCTCGGTTCGCGTTGCTGTTGGCCATCACTCAGGCGCCTGTGCCGGTCTCGGGACAGGCTTTCGATCGTTCCTCAGAAGTGAATCTGCCCTCTCCGCCCGCTCAGGTCGGTTCCAGCCCCGCATCGCCAACAACTGGCAGCCCAAGCGCCGAGGCTTCCAGCCCGTCCGCGAAGACCGATTGCGACGGCAGTCCATGCGAGGACCAGCAGCAGCCGCGCATGGTGGTAACGATACCGTCCCCACCCGCTGTGGAGTGGTCCTGGCACGATCGCATCTTGTGGGCGGCCTGCTTGGTCCTGGCCGTTGTGGGCTATGCGGGTATCGTGATGGCCTTTTCCATGTTGAGCATCGTCGAACGCCAAACCAGATCCACGGAGATCACTGCCGCTGCCGCTGCCGTCGGCGCGCAGGCCGCCTTGTTGAACGCTCAAGCCATTATCGATTCAGAACGGCCCTGGATTCTCATTACGGTCGAGTTGACCCCGCGCATTGAAAACAGTTTTGCCGTAATGGCCACCAATCGAGGCCGAACGCCCGCCTTGATAGTCGCTACATCGGAGGGGATCAAGTTCGCAGTCGATGAGACATACCTCCCGGCGGTCCCCGAGTATGGAGAGGCAAGCGCCCCGCGCATCCCAATCATTCTGCTTTCTGGCGAATCCACGGCGATCAAGACATTCAGCCGGGATGAGGGAAGAAGAATCTGTGAATCCGAGGAACGATTCAAGCGGGTCGCAAACTGGGAAGAAAAGGCCTTCATTTACGGCAAGGTCGTCTACAGGGATCTGATCGCGCCCAGCGACAAGCAAATCCATGAAACCACGTGGTGCTGCTGGTATATCCACGGACGGCAAAAGAGCGGATTGGTCCTGGCCGGACCGCCGGATTACAACATGCACACGTAATATGAATTCGTCCTGTTCGCGGCGAAGGGCCGTGTCATCCTCAGGCGGTAATCCGTTCCGATATATCCTGCTCGAAGACTGGGTCGGGCTCGGCAAGCCTGATCAGGCGATGGAGGTAGGCACGTGAGATGCACAGCTTGCGGGCGGCCAGCGTCTTATTCCCGTTGTTCTCGCGAACGGCTGTTACGGCCAGTTTGATTTTGTAATCGCGAAGCTGACGCTCGAAAGAACCGGCGGGATGAAAATCGCCGATGTCGACTACGTCGTCGATGTCGCCGCCGTCGTCTTCCTGGGCGCTCAGGCTCAAATCTTCGACGCGAACAGTCTGCCCGGTGGCCAGGATGATGGCCCTCTGCATCACGTTTTCCAGTTCGCGCACATTGCCGGGCCACGAGTAACTCTGGAGCAGGGCCATTGCATCCGGCTCAATATCCGCCATCGGCTTTTGAAAGACCTGTCCATACTGCATCAGGAAATGCCGTGCAATCCTGGGAATGTCTTCCGGATGTTCCTGGAGCGGCGGCGATTCAATCCGCATGACATTGATGCGGTAGAAAAGATCCTGGCGGAACTTGCCCTCGGCAACCAATTTAGCCAGATCGCGGTGGGTAGCGAAGATCAGCCGCGCCCGCAACGGTATCAGCTTGTTGCTGCCGAGGCGGCTGAACTCCATTTGCTGCAAAACGCGCAGCAGCTTGACCTGGGTAAACAGGCTCAGGTCACCGATTTCATCCAGGAACAGCGTACCGTCGCCCGCCTGCTCGAAGTAGCCTTCCCGCGCTCCCACGGTGCCAGTGAAGGCGCCTTTTTCGTGACCGAACAACTCGGCCTCAATCAGAGTTTCAGGAATGGCGCCGCAGGAAACAGCGACAAACGGACGGCTGGAGCGAGACCCGAGATTGTGGATGGCGCGGGCGATCAGTTCTTTGCCAGTTCCGCTCTCTCCGGTCACCAGCACCGCGGCATTGAGGTTGGTCACGCGGCGGACCAGATGATAAACCCGTTGCATCTGCGGGCTCGATCCGATCAGGCGGTCGCAACTGCCGGGCTCTTCCAGGCGCTGCTGCACAGTCTGCAACTGCTGCTTCAGCGCGGAGTTCTCATATGCCCGGCTGAGCATCGTCTTGAGATCGCGAATCGAGGGCGGCCGGCGGCAGTAGCCAAAGGCGCCGGTCCGCACCAGCTCAAACGCGGTCGTACGAAGGCCGTCGTCGGCCATGACCACAGAGGGAACATTCGAGGCGATCAGCAGCCGGGAAAACGCTATCCGTTCCTGTAACGAATCATGATTCGAATTCAGATCCAGAATCATGACATCGCAGTCGCCTTCTGAGACCAGGCTGCTCATTCCCTCCTGGTCCGATTCCAGGAGAACCTGAAACTCCTTCCCCAGCGCCGATGAGAGCAGCGGGTGGAGCGTACGGTCCTCCGAATATAGCGCGACTTTGATCATGAACCGGGGAACTCTTTCTGCGCACGGCCCCACCGTCTGAAGCGGCAAAGCGGCAACATTCCATTATCATCATGAATCAGTTGCATTTATGCCAATCCCAACTTTGTGCTAGACCAATGCAACATAGGTAACGTCTCCGGCGCAATTACCAGCCAAGAACAGCCGTTACCGACCCCAAGCCGCGCGCTGCGTTCGATATACAACGGCCCGCAACGCGATCCGCCCGGGAAATTTCCACAAACACTCACACCCTCATTTACCGAGAGTCAACGCTAAACGGTCCCCAGCCGAAAACACAGTCTATTTACGGGTATTGGGTGTGTCAATGTGCCTTTGGTAACCCATGCAGTAACCTATATAATTACCTATTAGTAATTAAAACTTCGAGTACTAAGTGCGTAAGTCACATTTACTTTTAATGTACGGGTCGGCAGAGATGTTTCAGAGAGATTGTAAAACCGTGGCAGAATTGGGAGAACTCATTCATTTTCAAGTGGATTGCGCAGGCACCCATTTGCAGAATCGGAGGCGCACAACCTCGTAAACTCCAGCCTGTCAGAAACAGCACCGAAGCAGTTAATTATGTTAACACATTTCAGCAATTCTGGTATTGTGGTACCACGTTTGTGCTATCCTCTTGTCGCTCGGGTGTATACGCTCCGCTTCACACCTATGCGCGGCCAGTAAACGTACGTGTACACCGAGCGCGGCAACGCGCTTTTAACTATCTGAATTCAGGCAAGTTGCGCCTTGAACTGTTTGGCGTGGCAATTGCATTGGCAGAGGTACTCCCTATATACCGGGGAGCAGAGGAGTATGCGGCATGCGCTCGTTCGCCTGGTGGCCGACTTTGGCTGTTATCTTGGTGGCTACCGTTACGGATATTCGCAGCCGGCGCATCCCGAACTGGCTGGTTCTTCCTTTTCTGCTGGCGGGAATTGCGGTATCTCCTTGGCGTCAGAACTGGCCGGGGATCGGTATTAGCCTGGGCTGGCACGGAATCGGCCAGAGCTTCGCAGGCTTCGGAATCGGCTTGCTGGTATGCGGTTTTTTTTTCTGGCTTGGAGGCATGGGCGCAGGCGACGTGAAGTTGTGCGCCGCCATAGGCGCCTGGATAGGTCCCTCCCAGTTGTTCGTTGCACTGTTGGTCACCGGCTTGGCCGGGGGAGTGATGGTTTTAGGTTGGGCCGCCCTAGGCGGTTTCATGAAGGAGTTGTTCATGGGGGCGGCAGATATTCTCTTCGGCTGGACGCGGCGCGGGCTGCATCGCAATCCGGAGATGACTCTGTCCAACCCTCGAAAGCGCAAAATGCCCTACGCTCCTGCTATCGCAATCGGCACGCTTTTTTCCTTTTTCTTTACGGTGAGGATCTGAAGACATCATGCGCGACTCACAGAAGAACTATCAGTTTGAGGTTGACACACAGGGAAGTTTGAAAGCGCCAGGGAGCGGCAATTCCGTGAATCCTAACCCATCGTCGTATCTTGACCCTCAGTACCCCGACTCCTTCGGCGCCGACCCCTTGTCGATCGCGCTGATCGGTCCGGACGAGCAACGCCGCAGGGCGGTGGCTTACGCTCTTGCCGGATGCCAGGGCAGCGAAGTCCGCGAGTTTACTTCCTATCCTCCCGGCCTCGACGATGTGCCAAGGCTGCTCGAACAGCGCTACGACGTCATCGTCATCGATCTCGACAGCAATCCGGAATACGCGCTTGAGCTGGTGGAGAGCATCGGCGCCAACGGCGTGGCAACCGTGATGGTCTTTTCAGCGAAGGCCGATCCGGACCTTCTCGTTCGCTGCATGCGAGCCGGCGCCCGCGAGTTTCTCACGCTGCCGTTCGCTCCCAACACCATGGCCGAGGCGATGGTGCGCGCGGCGGCTCGCCGTCCGGCAAACCGCCCAAAAAAGGCAGGCGGCAAGCTGCTGGTGTTTTTCGGAGCCAAGGGAGGCGCCGGCGTTACCACCCTGGCCTGCAATTTCGCGGTAGCCCTGGCGCAGGATCCCTCCAAAAGTACTTTGTTAATCGATCTCGACCTCCCATTGGGAGACGCCGCACTCAACCTGGGGCTGGTCGCGGAGTATTCGACCATCAGCGCGCTTCAGGAATCCAGCCGGCTGGATGCGAGTTTTCTCTCCAAACTTCTGGTCAAGCATAATTCGGGACTTTACGTGCTTGCGGCTCCGGGCAAGCTGCCGCAATACGCCGCCACCAATGAATCCATCGACAGGTTGTTGACCGTCGCGCGCCAGGATTACGACAGCGTAGTGGTCGATGTCGGTTCAAGACTGGATTTTGCGGGCACCGCCCTTTTCAAAGAAGCGAAGACGGTCTATCTGGTCACCCAGGCGGCCATCCCCGAGTTGCGGAACTCGAATCGCCTGATCAGCCAGTTCTTCAGTTCCGGCGGCCCCAAGCTGGAAGTCGTGATCAACCGCTACGACCCGCGCGCCCTCGGGGTCAGCGACGAGCACATCACAAAGGCGCTTACCCGGCCGCCGAGTTGGAAGATCCCCAACGATTTTGCAGCGGTCCGCCAGATGCAGAATACGGGAACGGCGCTGGTGCTCGACGATTCGTCCATATCGCGGATCATAAGGGAGATGGCCAGCACGTATACCGGTCTGCCGGTACCGCAGGAAAAGAAGAAAGGGTTCAGCTTCCTGGGACTCGGCAGGGGTGGTTCGTCGAAGGCCTCCAGCACCGATGAGCCGCTTTCGATCACCCGCGTTTCGTCCGGACCGGCCAATAACGGGGCAGTGTCGAGCGCTCAACAGCAGCCGGAAGCCGCACCGGCCGCTCCCGAGCCTCCGGCCCCCGCGCCGGCACCGGAAGCGAAACGGGAAGAACCCCCCGCCCGCGCCGCCGCCAAGAAACAGCAACCGCAGCAGCAACCGCAAGAGGAAAGCCCCAAACAGCCGGCCGAACCTGAGACGCGCATTTACAAGGGCGTCACCTATGTGAGGGGAGCGGACGGCCAATGGCACCTTCAGGCGGAGCCTCCCGCATCCGCGCCCGCGCCCGCGCCTCCGCCGGCCCCCGTTGCCGCTCCCGAGCCCGAGCCTCCCGCTGCCGCCGCGGCGCCCGAGCAGCCTGGCGGCGTGGTGGAACAACCCGTCGTCATGAGCGAGGATGTGCCCGTTATCAACTGGCCGAAGCCCGCTCCGATCACCTGCGGAACGCCGCTCAGCGCCAGGCAGCTCAACGCCACGGCATCGGTTCCCGGAGTCTTTACCTACGCTCCCGGCGCGGGGTACGCGCTCGCGGCGGGGACGCACACCCTGCTGACAATCTTCACTCCGGCCGACTCGGCGAAGTACCCGGCGGCTCAGGCCTCGGTCACCCTGATTGTGACCAAGGCGCTGCCGGTCATCACTTGGCAGAAGCCTGGAGCGATCACCTGCGGCATTGCGCTGAGCGCCGCTCAGCTCAATGCCACAGCCTCGGTTCCGGGCAAATTCACTTACTCTCCCGCGGCGGGCTTCGTGCTTCCCGCTGGAACCCATACGATCTCGGCAACCTTCACCCCGACGGACTCCTCCAGATACACACCGGCGCAATCCTCGGTTCCCATCACGGTGAACAAGGCGGTGCCGACTGTCTCGTGGCCGAAACCTGATCCGATTGCGTACAGGACCGCCCTCAGCACGACGCAGCTCAATGCCACAGCCTCGGTTCCGGGAACATTCTCCTACGCTCCGGCCGCGGGACACGTGCTTGCGGCGGGAACGCACACGCTCTCGGTGACTTTCACTCCGACAGACAGCGCGAAGTTCACTTCGGCGCAATCGTCGGTATCGCTGACCGTCACCAAGGCGCTGCCGGTTATCACCTGGCCGAAGCCGTCTTCAATCACTTATGGCACGGCGCTCAGCGCCACGCAGTTGAATGCCACCGCTTCGGTTCCGGGGACATTCGCTTACGCTTTTGCCGTGGGCGACGTGCTTGCGGCTGGAACTCAGACGCTCACGGTTACCTTCACTCCAACCGACGCGACGAAGTACGCCCCAGCCCAGGCTTCCGTGTCGCTCACCGTCACCCAGGCGACGCCGGTTGTCACCTGGCCGAAGCCCGGCTCGGTCACCTATGGCACCGCACTCAGTTCCGCGCAACTGAACGCCACGGCTTCGGTTCCTGGAACATTCGCCTACAGCCCGGCCGCGGGGGCGGTGCTCCCAGCCGGTATTCAGCCTCTCTCGGTAACCTTTACTCCGACGGACACGGCGAACTATGTCCCAGCCCAGGCTTCCGCTTCGCTCACGATCACCAAGGCGACGCCGGTGATAACGTGGCCGAAGCCCTCTCCGATCACCTATGGCACGGCGATCGGCGCCGAGCACCTGAACGCCACAGCGTCGGTTCCGGGAAGATTTGCATACACGCCCGCCGCCGGCGAAGTGCTCACAGCCGGAGCCCAGACTCTTTCCGCGATATTCACTCCGACGGATTCCACCGACTATGCATCGGCGCAGTCGGCTGTGACGCTCACGATAGCCAAGGCGACGCCGGTCATCACCTGGCCGAAACCCGCTCCGATCGCATACGGCGCCGCACTCAGCGCCTCTCAGCTCAATGCAACGGCATCGGTGCCGGGAAGATTCGCATATACCCCGGCCGCGGGCAGCATGCTTGCGGCGGGGACGCAGACTCTATCGGCGACCTTCATGCCGACGGATACCACGGACTACACGCAGGCTCAAGCCACTGTCTCGCTGACGGTCGCCAAGGCGACGCCGGCCATCACCTGGCCAAAGCCGGCTCCGATTACCTTCGGCACCCCCTTAAGCGCCGCTCAACTCAACGCCAAGGCATCCGTTCCCGGAACGTTTGTCTACACTCCGGCCGCGGGCGAGGCGCTTTCGGCGGGCGCGCATACACTCTCGGTAATCTTCACGCCGACCAACGTCGCCGATTACACGGCGGCACAGGCAGGCGTATCTGTTACCGTCACCAAAGCGACACCGGCCATCACCTGGAACAAGCCCGAACCGATTATCTACGGCGAGCCTCTGAGCGACAAGCAACTGAACGCCACGGCATCGGTCGAGGGGAGATTCGCCTACATTCCCGGCGCAGGCGCAGTGCTGTCTGCTGGAACGCATACGCCTTCGGTGACCTTCATACCGGCCGACACCGTGAATTGCGCCACAGCCCAGGCCGCCGTGCCGCTCACAGTGCTCAGGGCGACGCCAACTATCGAGTGGCCTGTCCCCGCGGACATTGCCTACGGCACCCCGCTCGGGGCCGCTCAGTTGAATGCGACGGCATCGGTTTCCGGCATGTTCGTCTACAGTCCTCCGGCGGGCGAGGTTCTGACGGTAGGCTCCCAGACTCTCACGGTCACTTTTACGCCTGCCGATGTTTCGGACTACACGGAGGCGGAGGCTGCGGTTCCAATCAATGTCACTGAGGCGACGGCGACCGTGCTCGCTTGGGCGACACCGGCTGAAATTACTTACGGCACCCCGCTCGGTTCCGCACAGTTGAATGCCACTGCGCCTGTTCCTGGAACCTTCATATACGCTCCCGCGGCGGGCGACGTGCTCCCAGCGGGCGAGCATACACTGTCGGCCATCTTCACGCCGTCGGATACCAACCTCCCGATGGCGGAGGCTTCGGTTACGCTGACCGTCGCCAAGGCCAAGCCGGTTATCACCTGGAAGAAGCCGGCCCCGATCGTCTACGGCCTGCCTCTCAGCGACGCACAGTTGAATGCCACGGCGCCGATTCAGGGGACGTTCACGTATACTCCCGATGCAGGCTCGGTGCTGGCCGCGGGAGCACAGACGCTCTCGGTGGCATTTGTCCCGAAGGCCTCATCGGACTATGCCGACGCGGAGGCCTCCGTGACATTGACCGTAGGGAAGGCAACGCCGGTCATAACCTGGCCGAAGCCCGATCCGATCGCCTACGGCACCCCTCTCGGCGCCGAGCAGCTCAATGCCAGGTCGTCCGTTGAAGGAAAATTCACGTATGCGCCTGGGCCAGGCAACGTGCTTGCAGCCGGGGATCGTACGCTCTCGGTAACCTTCACGCCGGCGGACACCGCGGATTACACGGCGGCGCAAGCAAGCGTGCAGCTCCTGGTCGAGGGATTGCCCAATATCGCCTCGGTCATGCCGGAAGGAGCGGAATCCTATGAGGAGGAGAGCTCTCAATCTCTCGATGCCGACAGCTTGTATGAGCGAGATCGGGAGAGCAGGATCGAGGCAATAAAACCCTCCGAAGCTCAAGCGGACGCGGCGGAAGCGAAGACGCCGGCCGGCACGACGGAGACCGCGAGCCGCGCCGCTGCCGCGGAAACGAAGCGGGAAACAACGCACGGCGGCAACGCCCCCACCCATCAGGCTAAACAAGAAACGCGCACTTACAAAGGCGCAACCTACGTGAAAGGAGCCGACGGCCAATGGCACCTCGAGCAAAAATAACAGAAGAAGAGAATGGACCCACTACTCTCCCCGCGGATTTTGGCGAGTGGGACAGTGGGACACCTCCCGCAGTATTACCGGACGACTTCACCGACTTCGATAACACCGCAAAGCCGCCTGCAAAGCCGCAAGCGGCGCCGCCTCCACCGCCGCGTCCCGCGGCCCCCAGTGTGCCGCGCGCTCCAGCGCCGGCGCCGGTCTATGCCGAACCGGTAGCGCGCCCCGAGCCGGTTCAGCCTGCTCGCGCGAAGGCCGAGGCGGGTGCAAGACGCAAGGTCGAGGCTCGAGTTGAGACCCGAGTCCCAGCCAGAGTCGTCGAGCCCGAGCCAGAGGAAGAGGAGGAGGTCAAGAGCAAAGGCAAGGGCAAGATGGTCATCTTTGCCATTGCCGCCATCCTGCTGGTAGCGGTGGGGATCTTCGTCGCGCTAAACCTTCGCAAATCGCCGGCCAGCGCCACCGTTCCGGGCGGAGCTGTCACGCAACAGGCTGCAACCGCAACGCCGGAAGAGTCGACGACCGGGATCAAGCCCAAGCCTACGCCGTCTGCGGCGACGACTGCGCCAACCCAGGCAACTACGGCGGCTACGACAACCCAGGACACGGCGTCTCAGGAGGAAACCACCCCGTCTCCGGCTCCCGCGCAATCGGCGGCGATGCTGGCTCAGTTGAACGCCGGTTCCAAGATTTCCATCAACAAGCCGACGGCGGACAAGGACGCAGCGCCCACATCGAGCTTGAGCGGCATGGATAACATGGGTGGCAATTCGAGTGCGCCGGGCGTATTCAACTCCGGAAAGGGCGGGCCCAAGGTGACGGCGGCCGAGGCTCCCAAGACGCTCAATGTTTCCGGCAGCGTCATGGCTGGCCGGGCGATTTCGAAGACTCCGCCCGTCTATCCCCGTTTTGCGCGCGATGCCCGCGTAGACGGTACGGTGGTGCTGCATGCCACCATCTCCAAAGCTGGGACGATTTCGAACGTCAGCGTAATCAGCGGACCGGCCATGTTGCGCCAGGCGGCGATGGACGCCGTGAAAACCTGGCGCTACAAGCCCTACCTGCTTAACAACGAGCCGGTGGAAGTTGAGACCACGGTTAATGTGATCTTCGTCCTGAATGGATGACGAACACTTTCCCTCCTCCTGTATTCCGAGGGCGGAGGCTGCACGGTAAAATGGTGGCGCACAGGACGAGAATCTTTCAATGGAAGGTATGCCGTGGAATTACTGAATTTGGAAAAATACAAAGCGGAAATACACCGGACTCTGATCTCAAAACTGGATCTGGAGAAGCTGTCTCGCGTCAATTCCAGCCAAGCGCGCCAGGCTGTGTCCGGCATTGTGAAAGAGATCATCGCCGACCAGCGGGTGCCCCTGAACTTCGACGAACAGGAAAAGATTCAGGCTGACCTGCTCGACGAAGTCTTCGGTCTCGGTCCTTTGGAGCCTTTGCTTCGCGACCCAAAGATATCGGACATCATGGTCAACGACAAGGACCATGTTTTCATTGAGAAGGGCGGCCTGCTGTCCAGGGTCAGCACCTCGTTTCGCGACGATCGCCACCTGCTCCAGATCATCGACCGCATCGTGTCGCGAGTCGGCCGAAGAGTGGATGAATCCTCGCCGATGGTCGATGCCCGCCTGCCTGACGGCTCCCGCGTCAATGCGATCATTCCGCCGCTGGCGCTCGACGGGCCATCGCTTTCCATCCGCCGTTTCGGCACCGGCCCGCTGGCCGCCAATTCGCTGGTGCAGTTGAAGAGCATTTCAGCGGAAATGATGGAGGTGCTCTCCTCCGCCGTCAAGGCCCGTATCAGCATCGTCATCTCCGGTGGCACAGGCTCCGGCAAAACCACGCTTTTGAACATCCTGTCGCAGTACATTCCTCGGGGCGAGCGTCTCGTCACCATCGAAGACGCGGCCGAGCTTCGTCTGGCTCAGGAAAACATTGTGCGGCTGGAAACCCGTCCTCCGAATATTGAAGGGCAGGGCGCGGTCCGCCAGCGTCAGCTTCTAATTAACTGCCTCCGCATGCGCCCCGACCGCATCATCATGGGCGAGGTCCGCGGCGAAGAAGCCTTCGACATGCTCCAGGCCATGAATACCGGCCACGAAGGCTCGATGACCACCATTCACTCCAATACGCCTCGGGATGCCATCGCCAGACTCGAGTCCATGGTCGCCATGGGCAATATGAATATGCCCGAGAAATCCGTCCGCCAGCAGATAGCCGCGGCCATCACCATCGTTGTGCAGGCCACGCGCATGAGCGACGGCACCCGCAAAGTGACCAGTATCTCCGAGATCACCGGCATGGAAGAGAGCATCATCAGCATGCAGGAGATATTCAATTTCACCAAGAAGGGGATCGGGCCCGACGGCAAGGTGATCGGCGCATTTCAGCCGACCCGAATCCGCCCCAGGTTCCTCGACCGCCTGCGGACCGCGGGCATCAACCTGCCACCGAGCTTGTTTGAACACGAAACGCTGGTCAACTGACAAGGAGAGAAGGCGGCCCCTATGGCATTGATCGTTGGTTTAACATTTGTGGGCGTGTTCGCCGTCATCGCACTGTTGGCGGTTGCCAGCGAGGCTGGGGCGTCTCAGCGAGCCAAGCAGGCCCTGGCTACGCTCGATTCCGCTCTGGCCACCGAGTCTCCGGACATCCGCGATCAGATCGTCAACCTGCGCAAGAGCGAGGTGTTCAGCGGTATCCCGTGGCTCAACCGCAAGCTGCTTAGTTTCCGTTTGGCGCCCCACCTTTACAACCTTCTCCATCAAGCCGACCTCAAATGGACGCCGGGAGGGTTGCTGTCCGCTTGCGGGCTCTGCGTTTTTATCGGGGGCTACTTCGCCTATTGGCGTCTGGACTCCATTTTGCTGGGGCTGCTGTTCGGGCTGGTGACGGGCTGCGCGCCTGTTGCCTATGCGTACTTCAAGCGCAGCAAGCGATTCGACAAGTTTCAGGAGGGGTTGCCTGAAGCGCTCGATTTGATGGTGAACGCCCTGCGCGCCGGCCACAGCCTCATCGCCGCAATGGGTCTGGTGTCCCGCGAGTGCGCCGATCCCGTCGGCTCCGAATTCAAGGCCTGCTTCGAGGAGCAGAACTACGGTCTGGAAATGAAAGCCGCCTTTGAGAACATGATCACGCGCGTCCCGGTGCAAGACTTGAAGATTGTGGCGACCGCGATCATGATCCAGAAGGAGAGCGGCGGCAACCTCGCCGAGGTGCTTGACAAGACCTCGCACGTCATTCGGGAAAGGTTTCGCCTGAAGCGGCAGATCCGCACTCACACCGCACAGGGACGCCTCACGGGAATCATCCTCACGCTCCTCCCGGTTGGCTTGGGAATTGTCTTGTACTTTCTCAACCCCGGGCTGATGAGTCTTTTGTGGACAACCGAAATTGGCAGAAAGCTCATGTGGGCTGCTTTCGGCGGCATATTGCTGGGCGGCTTCATCATTAACCGTATCGTAAACATGGAAGTGTGAAGGCCGCCAATGGGATATGCGATTCTCGCGTTCGCTGTTGTTTTTCTCTTGTTCGCCAGCGGTGGACTGCTCCTGTTCTATCGCGAAGCCATGCTTCAGCGAATTTCGGAAGTAATCAATCCAGCCGCTAAAAAACCGAAGTCGCTGTTGGAAACCATCCAGCAGACGGGCCTGACGATCGGCGGGGTTGTTGAGCACTTCGAGCAGGTGCTGCCGAAAAGCCAGGCGGAGGTTTCGATTGTCCATCAGCGCCTGATCTCCGCCGGCTATCGCAAAGAAACCACGATCAAGATGTTTTATGGCGCCAAAGTGGTGGTTCCCATCCTGCTTGCGATTACGGCCGCTGTTACCGGGCTCGGCGACACGGCGCCGCTGCTCGTCTATGCCCTGGCGCTCGGCCTGGGATTTCTAATCCCGGATTTCTGGCTGGGAAATCGCATTAAAAATCGGCAAAAAAAGATACGCCTGGGCTTGCCGGACGTACTGGATCTGCTCATTATCTGTATCGAGGCAGGTCTGAGTCTGGACCAGGCGACCTCGCGCACGGCAGAAGAGCTGCGCAAGGCGCAGCCTGAGCTGTGCGATGAACTGATGGTGGTGGTACTCGAACAACGCGCCGGTCGCGCTCGCGGAGACTGCTGGAGAAACATGGCGGACCGCACCGGCGTGGACAGCGTGCGCAACCTTGTCTCGATGCTGATCCAATCGGAACAGCTTGGAACCAGCATCGCCAGGACGTTGCGCATCCATTCCGACACGCTCAGAACTCAGCGCGTGCAGGCCGTGGAAGAGGCGGCGGCGAAACTTACCATCAAGCTGCTCTTCCCTCTTGTTTTTTTTATTTTCCCCTCGCTTTTTCTGGTTGTCCTGGGCCCTGCGGTTATTTCAATGATGGCGGGTTTTGGCGCAATGGCTCATTGAGGAAAGAGGATCGATATGGGCGGTGACACGACGATCCGAATTGTTGGCGGCGCCGTGAAACTGTGCATGCTTTGCGGACTGCAGAACCTTGGAAGCGAACTTTTGTGAGAAAGGAAAGTCGAAATGGAAAGTACCACGATTATCCGGCTAGTCGCCGGTGTACTGTTTGTGGTTGTCCTGGTGGTTTTGATCCAGCGCCGCCGCACTCGGGTTAAGTAACGCAAACTGCGCAAATTTGTCCGGGGGCGCCGTGAAGTTCAACGAGTTCCGCCGGGAGTCTCCGCAGTCTTGCGGGCCGGATGCATCGCCGCTTTGGCGTCGGGTGTTGTCTAGGTCCGGTTCAGGCTGGGGAATGAGTGAAACCTGCAGCTGAAAAGAGAGGAAGGTTGAAATGGACAGCACCACGATTATTCGGATTGTCGCCGGAGTTCTGTTTGTGATCATTCTGGTGGTTCTGATTCAGCGCCGCCGCACACGGGTCAAGTAAGGCGGCGGGTTTTACAGGCGGGCTTTTGCTTTCCTGAATTCGCAGGAGAACGAACCGAGATCTTGGAGTGGAGATTCCCCGGTGCTCAGGGACCAGCAGTGGGCCCTGGGCGCTGGATTGGAGAGCAAGGCCATTCTTCGCAGCGCATCGTCTCCCGTCAATTCCGGAATAGCCTAGAGGCCGCTGTGCGAATGAACGAGCTCCGTTGGCGGACCTCGCGGTTTGGCCGGCCACGGATCTCGACGGTTTGGCGTTGAGGGCTCCTCCGTGCTGCTCAGACGGCGGGAAAGGTGGATAGTGTCCTGCTCACTTCTCGGGCAGGCGCATCCATCCCTTTTCGGTTTGACGCGGCGGGGCTGATGTGCTGTTCGGCGAGCGCAAAGAAAGGACCTGCAGCAATGCACCTTGCTCCGAAGCTCGATTTGGCGACCGGGACTCTCGATGAGCACCCGGCCGGCAGGCACTCGCCGAGGGCGGGAGGTTCCATGGAATCACAGAAACTTTGCGCTTATAACCAAACTCGCGAATGTTTTCTCGGCTTGGAGGTCGCCGCCGCAGATCTCTCCTACTCGAACGCCAAGACGCAGTTGACCACCCTGGAGCTAAAGTCCGGCGAGGGTCTGTGGTTGGCGCCCTTCCGAGGAATGCCCGAGTCGGGGCTGCATGTACCGATCGACCTGATCTACCTAGACGAGGATTGCCGGGTGATCGATCTGGTCGAGTCTTTTCCAACTTTTCGCGCTACGCCTTCGAGTCCGCAGGCGGCCAGTGTGCTGGCGCTGCCAACCCACTCGGTCTATTCCTCGCAGACTCAGACCGGCGATCAACTGGTGATTTGCGCCGCCGAGGAGATGGAGCGCCGCCTGGAGCGGTTTTCAGGCGCGAACACCGTTGTGGGGACTGTGCGAAGCGCGGCTGTCCTCCGGCAAGCTCCGTTGTGGAGCGGCGGTCCCGGCGTCATTCAATTGGAGGATCGATCCAGAGAGGATCGCTCTAAACAACAGGAAACACACGAGATAGATCTTATCGAGCCGGGAATGAAGATCGTCAGGCCCCCGCGGACCTGGCTGGAGCGCTGGTGGTCGCCCGATCCGAGGAAAGCGCCCCGGGAGCAGGCGCACGGGCTGGCTGCCTATTACTGGACAGGCTCCGTTCCCGAGCCGCACGACATAAAGGATATTAGTTCGACTGGATTGTATCTAATTACCGAGGAGCGTTGGTACCCCGGGACCCTGGTCCTGATGACGCTGACCATCACCGATCAGGGGGAAGAGTGCGCCGAACGCTCCATCGCGGTGCATACAAGGGCCGTTCGCTGGGGCAACGATGGCGTCGGCCTCCAATTCGTCCTGTCCGGTCCCGAGGACAAGCGCAAAGGGCGTCAGTTCTCCTTGGTCGACGGGCTCGACAAGAGGGCGCTCGAGCGCTTCTTGCGACAGATTCAGGACGGAAGGGGCTAGGCGGGTTTTCTGGGGCGTGTCCGGCAACGCTTACCCATATCCGGCAAAGCCTACCCACTTTTGTTGTATATAAAATTACTAATAATGTGCTTGACAGGGGTCCAAAGAAGAGCGAAAGATTGTAAAGATTGAAAGAAAAACTTCATGGACCGGTCAGGATGACTATGCGCGGAGTAAACGGTTTCGCAAAGACAGTGAAAGTAAGCGGCGCGTCCCGTTTAGCCAGGAAACGGATACGCGCCTGCCTGCGTGCGGGCGACGCGGGGAACACAATCGTCGAGATGGCTTTGATGCTGCCCATCCTGATGATGACCATGATGGGCATTTTCGTGCTTGGCACCATCATGATGAACTATTCGGCGCTGACGCAAGCAACCGGCAGCACTTCGGACTACCTTCAGTCCCTTTCGTCGGAGCCGGTGGGAACAGACGTTTGCAACCTTGCTTGGACTTTTTTCATCGGCAGGGCGCCGACTCTCAACAATTCGAACCTGACCGTTACGGTCACCCTGGACGGCTCGTCGGTAAGTGGAACCACGGCTAGTCCCCCTTCCTGCCTGAAAACAAGCACGAACATGGCGAGTGGGGTTACGGTGGCAGTGGGGGCCAAATACCAATGCAGCTTCGCCATCTACGGACATGACTATTCGGGCGGCAATTGCCTGCTTACAGCGCCGACAAATTCGCAGCTCATTCACTAACCATCCAACCCAGCAATTCAGCGAGGAAAAGCCAATGATCACGAACTGTTTGGCGTTTGTCAGAAGAATATTGAACGACCAGCGTGGACAAGTTCTGCCGTGGGTAACAGGCGGAATGTTCGCGCTCATAGGCATGGCAGGGTTGACGATAGACATAGGCCATGCCTATGCCGTTCGCGACGCGCTCCAGAATGGCACCAATGCCGCGGCTTTGGCGGCGGCATCGGCTGTTTATACCACCCAGAGTCAGATCGTAGCCGCGGCGGATGCTTACGCTTCCACCTCCGGAGGCGCGAACTACCTCTCCTACGCAACAGGTACGCCCACCGTAACCCCGACTTGCATCAATATGCTGATGCCGGGCCATTCGGGATGCGAGGCCTACGGCTCCAACCTCAACGCAAGCTGCGCCTATAGGATTTGCAATGCCGTCCAAGTTACGCAGACGGCCTCGGTTCCGACCTACTTTCTCGGCGTTTTGGGCATTCATACGATTGGGATCACCACCACAGGGCTCGCGTCGTTCAATACAAACGGTACTTCTGGCAGCTCTGGCGGCCCCCCAAGTTGGAATATTGCTATCATTGAGGATGCCACGGGATCGATGGCCAATACGGACACCAACTGCCCTGGGAGCCCCACCGAGTTCGCGTGCGCCTTGAACATGATTCAGACCATCCTGTCGGACCTGAATCCCTGTCCGTCGGGCATGTCAAGCTGCACCCCAGCCCAGGCAAATGTTCGCGTTGCCTTGTTCACGTTTCCGAACATGCTTACCAGTTACCTTCCCAATTTCTACAAAAGCGGGTGCTCGAACAGCCTCACCTCCATTACCCCGCCGGCGCCATATCAGGTGATGACCCTGCCTAAGGAAAATGCATCCTCCTACACGCCATTGTCTTACACGCAGGCTACCACTCCAACGCCTACAACGTGGACGGCAAGCTACGAACTCACCTACGGAGCCAATACAGGAACTTACGGGGATTCCACGGGTGTGGATGCGCAGGGTTTTGTCAGCGACTATTACTCCCCCGGCAATGCCACCACGGGCAATCTGAATCCCAACTCTCCGCTTGTCAGGCTGGTCGGCTACGGCGGCACCGCTGGACAGCCCGGTACGGGCAGCGGCGGCACGTCGCAAGTGGCAGGCTGCATGCCAATCTCGGAGAGCGGCATTGACTTGAACGGCGCAACCAACGTAGGCGCAACCATACCGTCTATCACATCGTCCGCAAACGGCGGTACCCAGCAAGGCAGCACAACCACTGTCAACACACTGGGCGTCGGCGAAGGCATCACCTACTATGCCGCCGCAATCTATGCCGCGCAGGCGGCCTTGACCAAGGAAGCCTCAGTTTATCCGGGGTCAGCCAACGCGATTATCCTGCTCAGCGACGGTCAGGCAAACACTCAATGGATCTATTTCCCTGCTGGTTCGATGAAGCCGGGAGCGGTGAACACACCGTTGGCGTCAACACTTGCAACCGGATCAACGGGGTACGACACGACGAACAGTAATCCTCTGAAGACTGCTATAGTGGCGGCTCACCTGTCGAGCCCCAATGGCGAGGTTTCCGGCGCCATCTCCGGGATTTACCCGGACTTCATGGATGAGTGCCAGCAGGCGATCGTCGCGGCACAGTATGCCGCCAGTGCGACGAACGCAGCGAGTCAGGCGACCAAAGTGATCGCGGTCTCCTATGGCTCGGAGGACACCGGATGCGGCAGTGGCGCCACTGACGCCCATAACGATGTCACTACGGTCGCCACCGGCAACAACGCATCCTTCACCGCCTCGACGCTTACCCCCTGCGGCACCATGGAGAATATCGCCGATAACTTGGCCGATTTCTATTCCGACTATCTGCAAAGCGGGTCGGGTATCGACGCGACTTGCATTAACTCCGCGAATAACTCGGTAAATAGTTTGACCGGTATCGGAATGGCGATCGCATCGAACTTCCATAGCACAACGCTGCTCCCCTCCACCGCCCACTAGGCGCCTGGGGATAACCAAAAAACCAGCGTCCCTGCCGGGGCCCCGAAGATCGGACCCGGCAGGGACGCTTTTTTATTGCACCGGCAGTGGCTAAAGCCCGAGTGGGTTTGGGTAGCGGCTTCTGCACGGCTGAAGAGGCTGCGGAAAAACTCGTTTGGATCTAGATCTTGAAGGGCTTTGTAATAAGGGCATGGCTTTAGCTAGGCCGATAAAGGCAATCAAATCAACGTCGGGCTTTAGCCCCTGCCGCCATCAAGCTCGAATTCCGTTCCCGAATGGCCCTTTTTCCGCAGCCTCTGAAGTCGCGCCCTAAAAAGAACTGCTTTCATCGAGGATGCAAGTTACCGATTTCACAAAAAACTATTTTGAGACTGATTTCCGACCGTCCCTACAGGACGGAGGCTCTCTCTTGTTCAACGCCGGCCCAGGACTGCGCCGCGGTTGTCCTTCCACCCCAATACACAAAGACCGTGTGCCGGGGATCCAGTCGTCATGTGCTGTTTCTGCATTCTCCCTTCCGGGAGAATGGGCGCAGGCTGTTTTATTCGACCACTCGCAGGCCGGCCACGCCAGCGGGGAGGACTGTTACAAAACTCCTCGCCGCGGAGCGCAATGCGAAAGCTCGCGGCGAAGACTCAGGCCCCTTTGAGGGGCCGCGCGGCCATAATGCCGCCGGCTGCCGGGGGATATCTATTGAAGCTCCGACGGAACAATCAGCAGCACTTCCACCCGAGCAGCCTTCCCAGCCTGCATGGCCGGCCTGAATTCCCACTGCATCAGCGCATCCAAAACAAACTGCTTGTGCGCAAACTCCGGCGGGAAAGCAACGGCGAGCGATTCGAAGCGGCCATCCTTGTTCACAAAGCCATGAATCATCAGAACGTCGGCGTTGAATGCGCCCGCGGGGATATTGGGCCGCACAATGTTATACGGCCAGGGCGCCTGGAGGCTGGTTGTGTTAGCGGCCGCTGCGGGAGTTTCCGCGACCGGCAGCGAATATTGAAGAATCCAGCTGCGGGCCAAGCCGATATGCAGATAAACGGTGTACACCAGCTTGCCGTTCATCAGCACCGCTGCTTCGGGGTACCTTTCCTCCAGCGAGCTGCCCACCACAACCGCGCCAAACTGGCCTTCCTTCGCCAGAGCAATGTGAGTGGTTGAAGGCTGGTCGCCAGAACCGTCTTCAACTCCATTCGGGGTACCTGTCTTGGCTCCGCCGAAATTGGCTGTAGGCTGTCCCGTCCCCGTGCCGCCGCCCTTGCTGGCCGGATCGCCTTCGGCCGTCCCCAATGAAATGGAGGTTGACGTTGTGTTCTGCGGCGGCACATAGGCAGTTCCCGCTGTCATGCGCAGCCCGGAGAGGGATAAAACGGAGGTGGGAGTGGGAGTCAAAGAGGAGACAGAGGAAGTTGCCGGAGTCGCTTGCGGCAATTCGGGTCCGTGAACAACCAGCGGCGATGTCGTGCTGGGGAGGACCGGGAGTTTCATCGAGGACAGTTCCGACGAAGAGATGCGAATGTCGGCCAGAAAGACTTCGTGGTTGGGCGCATCGAGAGAGGGTTTTATTTCGGCGGCCGTTGGCCTGCTGGGCCTGTCTGGAACGATTGTCTTGACCTGGATTTTTGGCGATTTCCAGAGCACTATATTCGGCACTGGAATCTGCTGGGTGAGCTCCGGATGCGGAGGGAGATCGGGTTGCAGCAGCATCTTGGATGCCGCCGCCGCTTTGGCTATCTGCTGCAACAGCGGCGCCGGCGCCGGGGGTTTGGGATCCGGTTGGCGCTCGGTGGGTTGCGGCCCGGGGAAGCGAATATCGCTCTTGGCTGGCGGGTGCTTCTGTAAATCCGGAGCTTGCAGTTGAATGCGGCTCACAGTAAGCCGCTCCGCGGAGGCGAGCTCGTTTATCCGGGGCGCGTGCATGAGCCCGAAGGCCAATAAGCCAATCGCCACGCCATGCAACAGAATCGAAGCCACAAAGGAGGATGGGCCTTGACTTACTTCTGGCCTATCCGAAAACAACGTTATAGTATGGGAAGACCTCATGAGGCGATGAACTCCCTACTTGGCGCCGGCTGGTTGTTCGCTAAACGGTTGACGATTATTCAGGCAATCAAAGCAAGCAAGGAGGAGGACAAGCAACAGGGTTTAAGGCGCCCTTCAGAATTCAATTGTAGCCCTTTGCGGAATCGAATGGGCAGGGAACTCGCACAGCAACCTCTTTAGAAGGGTTTGGCCGAAACGCTGAAAAGTTGCGATTGCGCACCCCCTATCTTTATAGGTACCTGTCTTTGATGCAAATTCCCCTTTTTATACGACCTACAAGCCTTTAGGGTAGTATACTGATTTCGCGTTTGGACTTGTTCGGTCCTGTGGCAAATCAGTCTCTGGTTTCGCGGGAAATTGCAACTCGTTCCCCTTGGGAGCGCTTCAACTCAAGGGACAGAAAGGCGGAGCTGGCCGGGTAGCCAGTTCAAGAAGGCTTCCAGATGAACCGAAGATTGCTTACGATCCTTCTCCTCGCATTTGTCATAGCCGGCGGATGCGCCTTCTTGGTTGCGCGTTTGGTAGGCAGCCGCATCCAAAGTGCTAAGCCGGCGTTGACCACGCGTGTGGTTGCTGCTGCCACGGATGTTAAACTTGGAACCATTCTCACCAAAGACAACCTTACCACCGTCGAAATTGCCGGTTCACTTCCCAAGGGCTTTCTGACCAAGCCCGAGGCAGCGATTGGTCGCGGGGTCATCTCGGATCTGTATCAAGGCGAGCCCATACAGGAAAACCGCTTGGCCGCAGTCGGCTCCGGTGGCGGCTTGGCTCCCGCGATTCCACTCGGCATGAGAGCGTGCGCAGTTAGGGTCGACGATGTGGTGGGCGTGTCCGGCTTCGTCACACCCGGCATGCGCGTAGACGTTCTCATCTCCGGTGTGCCGCCAGGCCAGGTAGATCCGAATCTAGGTCCGCAGTCGAGAACCTTGCTCCAGAATATCCAGGTTCTCTCTGCCGGCGCCGAAATTCAAAATGAAAAAGACAATCAAAACAAAGCAAAACCGGTGCAGGTGGTCAACCTGCTGGTCAATCCGGATCAAGCGGAGACCCTTACGCTCGCCAGTAATCAGGGCGGATTAAGGATTCAACTAGTACTGCGCAATCCTCTGGATACAAAGACCGATCCGGTTGTTGGAACGGCGGAGGGCAACATCTTTGGCAAGCTTGCCGGCCCAGCGAAGCCCATGTCGGTTTCTGCGCCCAAGAAAGTTCAAAAGCCCGCAGCTGAGGCTCCTATCGAGATCATCAACGGCTCGACCCGGAGCGAAGAAAAATTTGGATCTCCCGAGGCAAAGCCGTGAGAACAAACGTTGGCATTACCATCGTATGCTGCAGCGCATTGTCGATACTTCTGTGCGCTGAGTCTCCTCTGTTGGCTCAAGCGCCGCCGCCAAGCGATCAAACTGCGGCGCCCTCCGTGCAGGATTCGACGAATGAACTCTACGTCGCTGTCGGAAAGACCGTGTTAGTTGACCTAGCCAAGCCCATATCGCGGGTTGCGGTAGGTCTGGGCGATGTGGCCGAGGTGCATGCGGTCACACGAACCGAAGTCATGGTGAATGGCAAGACACCTGGAGAAACCAGCCTGATTATCTGGGATAACAAGGGTGGCCGGCAATTTTTCAACGTGACGGTGCGCGCCAACACCCAGATGGCGAATGACAATCTTGAGGCGATCCGCCGTGAACTGAGAGCGGAGCTTCCGGGACAAGCCTTGAGGGTTACAGCCGAGAACGGGTCGATCTTCCTGCGCGGCAATGTCAAGGATCTCAACAGTTCCCATCGGGCGGTCGAGATCGCTAGCACGGGTATATCTGCGAACGGCGGGAAGGTAGTCAACCTGCTTAATGTGGATATTCCTCCGCCCGATCCGCAGATACTGCTCAAGGTGCGTTTCATGAGCGTCGACCGCAACAAGGCTCTGCAGCTTGGCATCAACTTGACCGCTAGTGGGCTTGGGAACACGGTGGACTCCATCGGAACGGGTCAGTTCGGGGCCGGCGCAAACGGGTCCGCTGTCTACAGCACGGGGCTCAGCAGTTTTGGCGCGACCATTGAAGCTCTTGAGACAAAAGGTGTTGTCGAGACTCTCGCTGAGCCGAACGTCCTGGCGGTGAACGGAAAAGAGGCCAGCTTTCTGGCGGGTGGTGAATATCCTTATCCAATGGCTCAATCCCAAGGTGTAGGCATTCCAACGATCACCATAGAGTTCAAGCAGTATGGAATTCGCCTCAACTTCATTCCCACCCTTACTCCTCGCAATACCATCCGCCTTCAGGTGGCCCCCGAAGTCAGCCAGTTGGACTTCACAAATGCCGTCGAGATCTCTGGATTCCAGGTGCCCGCAATTACCTCCCGGAAGATGAAGACCGAGGTCGAGTTGGGGGACGGTCAGAGCTATGTTCTCGCGGGACTCCTCGACAATGAAGAGACCGATTCCTTCTCCAAGGTTCCCTTCTTGGGCGACATCCCAATTCTCGGCAAATTCTTTCAGTCGGAGTCCAAGAAGAAGAACAACACCGAGTTAATAGTGGTTGTGACGCCGGAGATTGTCGCTCCTATTCCGGTTGGCACACCTGCGCCTGAACTGAAGTTTCCAGCTAAGTTCCTGCCGCCTAACTCCGGCATACCTATGAATACTCCAGATGCCAAGACGGCCGCAAACACTCAACCGCCCGCACCGGCCTCCATCCCGGTCGAAAAATTGATCGACAGCATGAAGCCAGAGGCGACGTTGTTGATTGAAGGTTCCGGAGGCTTTGGTATCGGGGGCGGCGGAATAAGCTCTGCGCCCACTACTGCGCCGACGCAATAGTCAGGTTCCTGGCGGCCGTCGCTGCTGGCGGCCGCCGGACTTGAGGAAGGTTCCGTACTCTGCCTTGGAACATCTTCGGTCTGTTGCGTTTGGAAAACAGGTGATATAGTCGCTCCGAAATTGGCGCCACATGGAGCAGAATTGCTCATCGACAGCATGTGCCGCCAGCCGAAAACACCTGAGGCTACCTTGATGACGCCGCTTGGCAGGATACTCACGACTCTGCGCAATTTGTTCGCTCCCAGCCATCACGAAAACCAAGATATCATTCTTCAAGTCACAAATCTCACGCGCGGGACGGTGCTTGCCACTCGAATGGAAGTGGCTGACACGAGCCCCAAGCGCAATAAGGGTCTACTCGGCCGCAGCCATCTTCCCCACGGAGAAGGCCTGTGGATTGTCCCCTGTGACGCTATCCATACAATTGGCATGCGGTTCCCGATCGACCTGATCTATCTGGACAGCAAGAACCAAATCAAGAAGCTATTGAGTGACGTTCCGCCATGGCGGTTATCGGGGTGTCTGCCGGCGCATTCTGTGCTTGAGCTTCCCGCCGGCACCATCCGCGAAACCAAGACACGTTTCGGAGACACCCTGGAATTCTCGTCCGCCACCATGGTAGCCGACAGCGCCAGTAATTCCTCATCTGAAGCTTAACGATCACACAAAGGGAAGTCTGACCTTTGTGGCACCAAAGTCGCGAAGGCAAATGCCAGAAGTGGGAGCGATGCGATCCAGAATCGGTCCATTGCAAATAGCAAGCACATCGGAGCTCCGAACAACAGCACAGCCGACGCCAACCTCATGAGCTCATATTGATGCTTTGTCGTCCATTCTTCCGCTATGCGGTTGAGTACAAGCACTATTGGAATTAGCAATATGCACATATCATGGATGAATAAGTGGTAGCTAACGGCCACACTGACAGGAATCGCAATCAGAAGCGCATTGACGCCATGCGGTCGCCGAAAGCTAGCGTATATCATGATCACCGCAGAGGAGGCGATCGTAAGCGGCAACACATAAGGTGACCGTCCTAACATTCCGTAAAAGGCTCCGTGGAGGTTGGCCATTTGGTTCACAGGGATAGGGGAGCCCGAGCTAAAGTTAAGCGACGAGCCCATCTGAATCATTGAGGTCAAGTAATGAACCGATTGTGCCAGGCCCGCTATCCAAATCGAGATTGCCGCGAGTAGTGCGGCAGTGCAGGCGAACGCTGCGGAAAAGCGCCAACGCCGCCACGCGAGAAATAACAGCGCAATCGGGATTACCAGTTGGAACTTGAACAATCCAAAGGCAACAAGAACTCCTGCCAGATACTCTCGGTCGAGCTGAATACAGGCGAGCGCACCTGCGAGCAGCGTCAGAAAAATGATTGAATCCTGCCCTTGTATCAGTGCCGCGGCGATAGGAAGAAAAAGAAACATCACTGCTGGCAGGTATGACCTGATGCGGGCCAGCCCAGCCATATAGGGTCGAAGAAGCTGAAAACAGAGTGCGAGAACTGCCAGGTTGACCACGTAAAACGCGAAGTAGGCCTGGCGAAACGGCAGAAACGAAAATGGCGCAAACAGGAGAGGTTGATATGCTGGGCGTACAAATGGAAGGGCCAATTTTGCTTGCGAGACCAATTCATCCTGGAACCTTTTCTGCGCGGAATAGTCGTATATCTCATGGCCAAGTCCCGATCTAACCATGTAACCAACTGCGTAATGTGCGCGGAAATCCACGCGCCCGTCACGGATCGCGGGCAGGGTTGCGACTAGCCAGACAAAAAACCAGGGGAAGAGCAACATTGCGTTCAATGCCAGCGCTCGAACACGTGAATTGTGCGTGACTTGGTGCTGGTCCGGGGCTGCGTTCGGGTGAGGCATGTCTTCCTCGTCATTCAACATGAGTTTCTTTCCAGCTAACGAGAATCATATCAAGCAAAAGCGACTATCCTGGGGGCGAACAGATCGGGCAGCTTTCGTCGCCAATGCCTCAGTCTTACTTCCCACTGTCTGTAAACGGGGTAATCCAACAACGCGTTGAGTACATCCAGAGGACGATCTTACCGTACCCGGAACGAAGCTGCTTCAATCGCTACTTGAGTCAGATTGACATATCTCACGCAAGGTTTGGACCCACTTCATTGCCGCCAAACGCTGCCATGCACCTGTCCGCGAGACGTCGATTGCGTCAGCGACCAGATACCAAGCAAGCCACGCTGGCGCAGTCCACGGAGTCCAAAGATAGAGTGCGGCTGGCTTCAACGCATTCCCGAATAGCGCGCATTCGACCAGACCGCTCAGCAGCGCAAGAGCTACCAGCATGTTCCTCGATTGGGTGAAGTACGCGCCATGGAGCAGGGCCGGTATGGCCAGAACCTGGTCGTAGAGCCAGACATAAGGTGCCGCGAGGATCGATACAAGCATTACCAGGCCGCCATGTTTCATCCAATCCCACTCCTGGCGCCGGGACCAGAAATAGAACAGCGCCCAAATGCAGGCCAAAGCAGTCGGAAGATATTGGACCCACATGGTGTGAGGAGCGAGCCAAATACGCAGATAGTAGCTCAGGCAGGCGGTATTGTCGCGTTCCATTCGAAACGTGCGCGCCATCTGCGAGTACTGCTCCCACGCCATGGGATCGACATGGTATGTGACCGCGTAGCTCGCGGCGATAGCGATGCCCGCACCAGCGAAAATCCGGTAACTCCTGGAAACGGCGACCCACGTCAGCAACACGACTCCGAATGGCAGAAACAGATGAGGCTTCAGCATGCATAGCCAGAGCGCGGTTCCTGCCATAAATGGCCGCGAACGATGCAGACGAAGAAACAGGGTGAGGCCGAGCAGCGCGAAGAGGGCGGGTTGGCCGTTGATTAGGCATATGAGCGCCGGTCCGAAAGTATAGCCCAGCACGTATCTGAGATTCTTTGGCCGGCCGTGCATCACCCAGAGGATGTGGACCGAAACTACCAGACAGGTTACCAGAGCCAAAGACCATAGAATCGATGAAGCACGGAAGCCGAGGAACCCAAGTGGAAGCACAAGTGGCAAAGCCGAGGGCGGGTTCCGCATGATCAGGACGCTTGCCTTGGCAGGAAGCCCTGCGGCGCGCTCGATGCGCAAAATTGCATCGCCGTCATATGGATTGGCGTGGTGCGCCAGCTGTTGGCCTGTAGCCCAGTACGCGCTGAAATCGCGCGCGCCTGAAAGTTGGCCAGGCAAATGGGCCAGAAGTAGTACCTCGATGGCGCCTCCGAGCGCTACTGCGCACAGAGTCGCTATGGAAAATCTTACGATGGCGCGAAAGATCGCGCGCAGGCTATAACGCGGGGTCCGATGCGCACCTGCCAGAGTCATAACGGGCGCCACAACATCGATAATCTGCTGACGCCGCGCGGAAGAGCTAGCCACGTATTGGCGCACTCAGCCACTCCGCCCGGGGACGAAACATCAGCATTGTTTCTCATGAGAGTTAGTTTACGTTGTCCGGGGATATTCTTAGATGGCAAAATCGAGCCCTCGACGGGGTAAAACTGAAAACTGTGGCGTTGTTGGCATTCACCGCCGCTTGGGTAAGGGCTTTGCAAGGCGAGATTCGGCGAATGTTACGAAACCCAGCTTCGAGCGTTACAATTCAACCGAGTCAGTGCGAAAGCGGTGGCGAGAATGGAGACGAGCTGTGAAGTTACGTGCTTTGCGCATTTTTGCAGCATTTTGCCTGGTGGTTATCGGGATTGGCATTCTCTTCCTCATCGTCAAGACGAACAGCGCCGGGAAGCGGGATTTCATCGAGTATTGGGCGGCAGGGCAGCAACTGATTCACGGTGCGAATCCATACGATGGCGCGGCCATCTTGCCACTACAGCGCGGGGCTGGACTTGAAGGCAACCATCCTCAAGTCTCGTTCAGTCCGCCGGTGGCCTTTTTCCTGGCGCTGCCTCTCGGTTTCGTTGGCGCGAACACTGGCCTCGTTCTATGGCTGCTCATCCTTCTTGCCTGCCTTGTGGCTTCCATTCGATTGATATGGGCTATGCACGGACACCCGGCCAACCGGTTACACCTGCTCGGTTATTGCTTTGCGCCCCTCATGGAGTGCCTGATGGCCGGGCAGCTCGGTATCTTCCTGCTCATCGGCATTGTTCTATTTCTGTACTTTTACAAGACTCGTCCATTTCTTGCCGGCGCAGCTCTTTTGCCATGCGCATTGAAGCCGCATCTGTTTTTGCCATTCGCCGTTGTTCTGCTTCTGTGGATTGTGAGCCGTAAGACGTACCGCATCCTCGCGGGATTCACCGTCACCCTGCTTGCCAGTTGCGCGCTTACGCTTTATTTCGATGTCCACGTTTGGTCGCAGTATGCACAGATGATGCGCACAAACGGGGCTCTGGATGCGTGGGTGCCTACCCTGAGCGCGACCTTTCGGTTGCTTGTGAATAGCCATTGGGTGTGGTTGCAATTCCTGCCCGAGGCTGTAGGATGCGGCTGGGCGCTGTGGTACTTCTGGTCGCGGCGTGCGCACTGGGACTGGATGGATCAGGGTTTGCTGGTGCTTCTCGTCTCGGCCGCCTGCACGCCCTATGCCTGGTTCACAGATGAATCCATGTTGCTTCCAGCGGTCATGGCCGGAGTTTACCGTGCCGATGCTACGGGCCGCTCGCTGCTGCCGTTCGGCTTATTTGCTGGAGCCGCAATGATGGAGGTCTTCGCGGAAGTTCCGATCACAACCGCCTACTACCTGTGGACAGTTCCGGCATGGATAGCCTGGTATCTCTACGCCACAGCGAACAGAAGTGATCAGCCTGCTTGAGTGACAGGCGATGGACGGGCGCAATGCCGGCAATCGCGCACCCTCGGCGCACGTTGTAAGAAGTGCCCGAAGAAAACCTGGGAATAGAGGAGAGCCGCGGGATGACACACGCTTCATTCCGTAGCAAGACCGGATCCCGCACGCATCGAGTCTTGGCGGATTGCCCGGCGCAACAGCAACAGTTGTCCCAATCCAAGGACTCCGAGCATAATACTCAGGAGCTGAATTCGATAGTTGAGCGCAATGGGTACAGTGACCCAGGAGGCCGAAAATATCAGCATTGAAAGGAACACAACCCACCCCGTTGCGGTGCGCAGTTTGAGGGATTTCAGCGCTCCAAGAGTTAAGATAATCGCGATAACCGCCAAGACCGAGTCGTAGATGGGTACATAGACATTCAAGAGCAATGTCCAGGTGAGGGTCGAGGCCCATGCCAGGGATTGCGCGGCTCTGCCGGCTGTTGCGGACTTCCACAACAATGCTGCAAGCCCCACCGCAATCGTTGTCAAAACGGAGATGAGAATCGTCAATCCAACCCAGGACCGGCCGCCCGGAACCAGATAGGAGAACGAGCTGCAGTCTATGTATTTCGAGAGGTTAAGGGATGAGTGGCCGTTCAGGCCGGCGACCTTCCCAAACAGGCTCAAAAAGCGGGCGTAAGCCGGCCATATCTGGATTCCGGTGAATACCGTTGTCGCAGCCATCAGCATTGCGGCTCCTGCAATGAATCCGAAGAGAGTCTTGAATCTTCGAGTGACAAACAGCATGGGAATCAAAAGGAGCAAAAGGGTCGGCTTGTACGTGAGGATCGATAGCGCAAGCCCGCTACGGAACGGCTTCGCCTGGTTTTCCTGAAAGACTGCAAACCCGACGGACGCGACCGCGATTGAAGCAAGCTGTCCATTGGCGAGTGTGGAAATGATAAACGGGCTGAACTCCAAAGCCAGACAAAGAATCAAGGAGTTCTTCAACGGTTCGCCTGGATACACCCCTCTGAGTGAAGCCTCGATTCCGAATGTGTACAGAGTGAGCGAGGTTGCCGCCCACAAGCCGTAAGCATGGTTGAAAGAAAACCGCGCGAAGAGGCTGAAGAAGAGGGCCACAAAAGGCGGATACGGGCTCGGTCCATAGGTGCCTTCGGGTGCGGGGTGGATCTCGTTGAATATCTTCTTTTGAAGGGTATAGTCGTAGAGCTGCGCGGAGGGATAGCTGTTTGAGATGTGTCCGATGCCATATATCGTGATAAAGTCGCAGCGCCAGTCGCGGAAGAGGCCCGATTGATTCTTGATTTGTCCGCCAAAAAGAACAAAGAAAACCGCCAGCAATGCAACAAATTGAAACCAGCATGCGATGTTGATTTCCTTCAAGCCAGGAGGAGGACCGAGAAGTTTTTCGGGCCAGCGAATCATAGTGCGGAGTGCCAAGTTTGAAATCCGATTTTCGCCATCCATACGATCTCCAATGATCTTCGGCGAAGTGTTCCCTGCCGGGCAGGGCGGCCAATACGATTTGGAATAAGCGCTCCCCTGGACTATGCTCGCACGTCTCAGCACAGGAGGCGCCCCGGCAAGATTGGCGCGGTTGGCAACTGCCCGTCTAAACATTACAATACAATGTCAATCAAGTTGGCGCCATTGCGTTCAACTCCCCACGGGAAAGAACGATGCGGGCCGGGATCGGCGATGCGTATATCCCATTTCTTCGCTCTCCTCATCGCGCGGACCGTTTGCGGCAAACGTCGTTCCTGTTTTTGACCATACACTTTTGAGCTATGTAAACTGACAGATTCACTTCGGCGCATACTGTATACGATAGTTTACATATCTAGATGACCACTTTTGTTTGTATATTTCTCTAAGTAATTGATTTATATAGAGGAGTCCTTTCAGCCGAGATTGGCATGCCACATGCAATTAGGAGGGTGACCCGGCCTGAAGCTGGGAAAACCAACCTACGGAGAGAACAAAATGAACAACATGCTTCTGAAGATGTATCTGAAGTTCCAGGAACTGAAGGACCGTGAAGAAGGTCAGGACCTGGTCGAATACGCTCTGGTCATCAGCCTCGTTGCCATCGCAGCCGTTGCTGCCCTAACCGTCCTTGCCGGCAAGATCACTGGCGTATTCTCCACAATCGACACCAGCCTCTAACCCTGATTGCGACAATCCCTGCAATAGCAATATTGCAGCGTAGGAGCAGTTCCTCCACCAGCTTCGGTCCGTTGTGGGAGAGACCAGAATGCACAGCGAATGCTATGCGCTGTGTCTCTCCCGCAGACGATCAAAGTCCAGTTTAATTCATCTAGGAAGGCCCTTATGCAGACACTACTCTTGAAAATTCGACTCAAACTGCAGTCGCTGACGATGCAGGAGGAGGGCCAGGATCTGGTCGAGTATGCTCTGGTAATCAGTTTGGTCGCTATTGCGGCGGTTGCCAGTTTGACCGCTTTATCGCACAAAATCACTGCCGTGTTTAGCACCATCGACACGAGTCTTTAGCTCAGGATGAAACAGACCTTGCGAAAGCAACGCAAGGTGCATTGCACGATTTCAACTCCGGTCCGTTACGGAAAGTTGCGCAAAGCAACAGCTTTGCGTGTATTCTTTTTCAGTAACGATCTGGATCTGGCTACGAACCGGGGGACACCCATATGCCGTATGCACTTTGGAAGCTCTATTCCGGATTGCGTCGACTCGCACTCCAAGAGGAAGGTCAGGATCTGGTTGAGTATACCCTGACGATCTTTCTAGTTGCGATCGCGGCGGTGGCATCTGTGGGCGGCGTTGCTGCCAAAGTCCTTGCCATGTACAGTTACATCAATGCGAACTATCCTTGACGTTGCTTGAAGACTTTTGAGCCTGGGACAAGGCAATCATTCCTACTATTTCTTGGCGGGAGAGACCCTCAATCCGGCTGTTTTCTGAGCGGTTTCTCCCTCGCCTTTCAATCTTTGTTCAGAATTGAAGTTGCAACGCTTTCTGCCCTGACTCCCGTCAGAATCGAAACAGTGGCGATCCATTTATGCTCATCGTCTCTACGGCGTCCATCTAGAATTTACGGCATAATACAGTTATGCTCCTGTCTCCGCCCCCTGCGAGTGGCCCCTCAATCGTTGTCATCGAAGCTGGACTAACTGCGCTCGCAACTGCGGTGGCGTTTGGTTGGCCTCGTCTCGGCGCTTCGTTCTTCGCTCGCATTGAGCGCTGGTTCGCATGGTTGGCGCGAAGGCGGAAACTCGCGGTTGCCGCGGTCGGCCTTGCCGCACTCTTCCTGCGCTTGGCTCTTCTTCCGGCATTTCCCATCCCATTGCCATTTATTCCCGACGATTTCAGCTTTCTGTTAGCGGCGGACACCTTTGCGCATGGGCGGCTGAGCAATCCCACGCCCGCGATGTGGATTCATTTTGAAAGTCTTCACATCACCTTGCAACCAACGTATATGTCCATGTACTTTCCCGCGCAGGGGTTGCTGCTTGCGGCTGGCAAGATGCTGTTAGGGCACCCGTGGTACGGCATCCTGGTGAGCAGCGCACTGATGTGCGCCGCCATTTGTTGGATGCTTCAGGCATGGCTGCCGCCAAACTGGGCATTGCTGGGAGGGCTACTGGCTGTGCTGCGCCTGGGCCTCTTCAGTTACTGGATCAATACCTACACAGGCGGCAGCACCATTTCGGCTCTCGGCGGGGCGCTGGTGCTGGGCGCATTGCCGCGATTCATGCGGTCCCCCACGCTTCGCCATGGCCTGTTGATGGCGGTTGGCATTGTGCTCCTGGGCTCCTGTCGCCCATACGAAGGCCTGCTTCTCTGCATTCCTGTCGCGCTCGCTTTGGGCCGTTGGGCACTCTTCCAGAAGAATCGTCCGGCGACAGGTTTGCTGATTCGGAGCGCGGTCCTCCCTTTGGTGCTGATCGTGGCCGGGGGTGCCTGGATGGGCTATTACGATTACCGGGCATTCGGCAGCCCCCTAACTCTGCCTTACACCGTAGACCGCGCCACCTACGCTGTTACGCCCTACTACATCTGGCAATCGAAAAGGGCGGCGCCGGTCTACAGGCACGAATCTCTACGGAGATTCTATTGCGATTTCGAACCGCAAGACGCGGCGGGAATGCAAACTTTCTCTGGTATTGCCGCAAAGAGCTTGCACAAAGCCAGGGAGGGAATCATCTTTTTTGCCGGCGCCGCACTGCTTCCGCCCCTCATTATGCTGCGCCGCGTCTTCCTCGACCGGCGCATTCGCTTCCTGGTTTTGTGCGTACTGATCCTGATGGCCGGCATGTCCATCGAGGTCTATATGATCCCTCATTATCTGGCGCCGTTTACCGCGGCGATTTACGGGATCGGCTTGCAGGCTATGCGTCATCTACGCGTATGGAAGCCCGAAGGCCGCACTTTTGGCTTGACATGGGTGCGGCTTATTGTGACAATCTGCGTTGCGATGGCTGGATTACGTGTTTTTGCCGGCCCCCTCCATCTCACTCCTCGCAAGTACCCACCTTCGGAGTGGGCCTGGCAGTGGTATGGCCCGGGCCATTTCGGCGTTGAACGGGCCCAGATCGTAGCGCGGCTCGAAGCACTGCCCGACAAGCAACTCGCGATCGTTCGCTATTCTCCCAGCCATTATCCCCTGGATGAGTGGGTTTACAACGCAGCCGACATCGATAACTCCAAAGTTATCTGGGCGCGGGAGATGGACGCGGCAAACAATCTGGAATTGATTCGTCATTATTCTGACAGGCAGGTCTGGCTGGTGCAGCCGGACTCGCAGCCAGCGACTGTGTCCATTTACCCGGCGATCGAGCAGCCAGCTATAGCGCGATGATTCGACAGCCGGATTTAGGCATGAAAGAATGTTGTGTCAGGAGTCGGAGCCATGATCAACGGAAAGCGAATTGCGGTTGTGATGCCGGCCTATAATGCCGAGAAAACCCTAGAGAAGACCGTTCGCGAACTCTCCGATCTGGTGGACATCAAGATTCTTGTCGACGACTCCAGCAAAGATGGAACAGCGCTGCTTTCAAGGCAACTTGGCGTGCAAACTTTCGTTCATGACGCCAATTACGGCTATGGCCGCAACCAGCAAACCTGCTACCGCGAGGCTCTCGCCGCGGGCGCCGACATTGTGGTCATGGTCCATCCCGACTACCAATACACGCCTTCCCTGGTTCCGGCCATGGCGGGCATGGTCGCCAGCGGCGTTTATGACATGGTTCTTGGTTCGCGGATTCTGGGCGCAGGAGCGTTGAAAGGCGGAATGCCACTGTATAAGTACGTTTTCAACCGGCTGCTCACCGCATTTCAGAATCTTTTTCTCGGTGTCAAGCTGTCTGAGTACCATACGGGGTTCCGCGCCTTCTCAAGGCAATTGCTCGAGACTCTCCCGCTGCTCGAAAACTCCGACGATTTCGTATTCGACAACCAAATGATCGCGCAGGCCGTAATGTTCGGATTTAATATTGGAGAGATATCCTGCCCGACGAAATACTTTGCCGAAGCCTCCTCCATCAACTTTCGGCGCAGCGTTAAATACGGGTTGGAAGTATTGGGCACAACTGCTAGCTTCGTCGCGCATAAGCTGGGAATTGTTCATGCGGCGCGGTTCACAAAAAGCGGAAGGAAAGTAATACCTCAGTACTATTCCAAAGGTGCGCAAGGCTCGTGAGTTACTAGTTTCAAAGACCTGCCGATCAATTCGCCGGGCAGGCTGTGTGACTCTCAATCGATTCTCCAGAGTTCGAATCGGTCATATTTACCTTCACCAAATCCCCACAACCAAAAACCAGCCCCATTTGAATAAAGCCCAATTCCGGACCCCATCGTCCTTCCGAACCGATACGTGTGACTCACGGAGTCGACGAATGTGCGGCGTGGAAAGCGCTCTAACTGCTGATCGACAGGCCCCCCCGCCAATACATCGACAACCATCAGATCTCCGGATTTCGGCTGAGATCCGCCTGGATTAGTAAGTGAAGCGCCATCGAGCGGCGCGTACCAGAATGACCAATATTGGCCGGGGAACCACACTTTTTCACCTGCCGCGACCCGCGGTGTAATCAATCGGGACAACGCCTCTCGACCAAACTCGGCAAACTCTGCGTCCGAGCGAAGAATGAGGACTGAGTATGCAGTGCTGGCTAGAACGAACAAAAGCACCGCTGCCCTAACGAACCGAACAGAGTATCCATCGATCCATCGAAAGCAAATAAGAATGACAGCTGGCACGCAGGGTAACAAATACTTCATGGGAAGGTGAACATAGAAAACGATGGGCAGAGGAATTAGAAGCCATAGCAGAACAAACAGGGTGAAATGGTCGCGACTCTTTAAAGTTTCAAAGATTAGATAGCAGAAGGCTCCGGCGCCAAACATTACGAAGAATGGCACAAGCGAATGGCCTTTCAAGAAAAGACACGGCAATGCCACGGCAAGTACGCCGCAAACTTGAAAAACCCGTCCTGCTTTGAGCCGGTTGAGAAACCAGCAGATAGCCAGTGGGAGAGGAACTGCAAAATAGAGTTGATATGCCAACAGATTGCGCACCATATGCAGCTCGCCAACGGAGTCGTGTCCCAGGGGTATTGCGAAGTTGGGTTCGCGAGCTACCAGAATGATGATCGTAAGTAAGCCGAAGCCGACAATCACTGGAGTCCACAACCATGGTCTGCGACGGATCTGTGCCAGCATTTCTCTGGGATGTGTACTGTCCAGCAGGAAAAACGCCGCGAGAGGGAGAAGAAGCACAAGGTGAGGCCGTGCAAAGCCTGCGAGCCCCAGAGCAACGGCAGCCGCCACGCCCTGGCTTGCTTTTTGCTCGGCCTTCCACGCTGCTAGGCGCTCGATCGCTACGAGCGTAAGCGCCGTCGACAGGATATCGGGCATAGCCGTACTGGCCATGGGAAGAAAGGGAGGAATGGCCACCAGAAGCAGTGAGCCTGCCATTGCATGCCAGCGGTCGAATCCAAATCGAAGGACCAGCGAGGACATGGATACGATTGCAATCCAGACAAGCACCAATTGGGTCATGTGAGCCATCCACTCGTGGGCGCCACCTAAAACTGTCGGCACGAGTACATAACCTTGCCCAACTTGCCCCATCAGTGGATTTCCAGAGGCGAACTGAGCGGCTTTCATGCAATTGCCAGAAAGCCACGGGTTGTTCCAGCAGATTTCAAAATCCATTGGATGCAAAGGGTGCTTGACGATCTGCTGCGCCATCGTGAGATACCACGGATCGTCTACAAGAAATGGCTTGTTCAGGAAGGGGAGGAGGCAAAGGGTGGCGAGAAGCAATGCAGGCCAAGCGCAAACTATCACACCGACTGCCGAAACCGTCTGCGATGCTTCCCGATCTGCCATGAATTCCGTTTTCCCTTGTATTTGCATACCCATCACCGGATACATTCCAGAATCAGGTGTGTATACGGAATACGCAAGAGATCGTGGCGGATACTTGGTCTGATATTGCTGAATACCTGAGACGCTATTCCCACGTACTCGCGCTCGCTCCTTACGTGTTCTCCCCGGTCTCTTGCCAACAACCACCGCGCGGTGGCGGACTGACCGTCGGTCCACGCGCCATCGAGGGTAATCAGCTTGCCACCCGGTATTAGAGCATCGTGCGCGATTTGAAATAGTTGCCGGGCTTCTGCATCATCGAGGTGGTGCACGATCCCGAGAGCCAGCACCACGTCGAAGCTCTGCTCTTTGGCAAGTGAGAATTGACTTACTCGCTCACAGACAAAACGTGCTTTTGGAAAACGTCTCTTCGCCAGTTCGATATACTCGGGGCTTAGATCGAATCCCAGATAATCGGAAGGCGGCAAGTAACTCACGATGCTCCCAGGCCCGCAACCGATTTCAAGAATTCGGGCACCGGCTCTTGGCTGAATATATTCGTCTACCAAGACTTGGGCGGCTGCAGATCCGCCGACTACTTTCCACCACAACTGGTAAGCGGCCGGAACGGCCAAAACGCGACGAAGGTATTCAATCATCTGCCTATCGGCTCCTGCCTCTGTCTGGCGAACCAAAGCCCGGGCTCGCGCTCTTCCAGGGCTGGCGCCAGGGATGCGAAATCGAATTGCGTCACTGTAGTGTCCTCATTGTGTGAGACGTCCTCGACATCAGGCGTCAGGGTTGCTCCCCCAAACACTAAGCTTAGCCGATTGTTACCAAACGGGTGAACTCGCACAGCAAATCGTATCCATCCCAAATGGGCGCAAAACTCATAGCCGATCCTAGCGGAACGATACGGTCGACGCCTTTTCCATTGAGCATCCGCAAGAACTGTGCTAGTTGTTCGACCTCGAATCCAAACTGGGCCAAGGTCTGGGTACGCGAGCCAATCATTGGGGTCAATGAAGCCAATTCGGCAACGTGGGCCTGCAGCAGAAGCCCCCCTCCCACCAACGCCTCTGTCGGCCAATTCAAGGGCTCGTCTTCCTTGATATCGACCACTGCCAGCTCCCCCCCACCCCAGTCGATGCCTGCAACGGGCAGCTCCAGGGCCAGGCGCAGACATGCTGCATATTTCGCAAGTGCGTCGGCTGCTTCCAGCGAGAATTGCCGTCGCTCGATCGCCTGCCGCAACAATGGAATCGCACGCCCGGCCGCCCTATGGGTGTCCTCGGAAGTGCCGCACCACGCAAGCAACCGCACCGAAGAGCACGCCATCTGATTAAACAAGAAAACGTCAAGATACAACCGGTCCATCAACTCCCTTGCCGCGCTATCGTCCAGGGCCAGGAAAGCGGGTGCGGCGATGACCGCAAACGAATAGCGGTCGGCGAATACTATTTCCTTGGCGCGTGGCGGCAGCGGCAATGACCGGATGTGGCGAATTGTTTCGTCGCCACCCCAGATTACCCGCAAGCCTGCATGAGCCGACAGCGCCTCAGTGATTGCATCCTCATGGCCGTATTCAACAAAAGCAGTGGTGGAGGCAACGCTGGAGTAGTGCGGCAGTACTCGATCGATCTGAGTCATCAGCAACTCGGCGACCGCCCCTCTTCGGGATGGTGTTCTGACGATATTGCAGTTGCCGCACAGAAGCGACAGGATCCACGAGTAAGCAAAGATGGGATCAACATTGGCCGGAGGTATGTGGAGAGCGAGACCGACTGGGACGCGAAACGCATGGCTCGAGTTCAAGCCAGCGAAGCGATCGGCAAGTATCCGCATAGAGGCAGGGCGCAGCCAATAGCCCAGGGCAATAACCTCTGGCAAAGGTCTCGAGCGCCGATCGCTGAGGATAACGCCCGACAACTCGCTAGTGAACGCCAGCAGTTCCTCTGAGAACGGGATTGATGAAGGGGCGGCAGCCACGCGGCGGGCGATGGCGCTGGCATCTGCGGCGTCCGTCAACCGATCGATCAAAGCCCCCTCCCGGTAGCATAGGTATCGCTGCATCCCCGCAATTCGCTTTTCGGGACTCTGCCAAGCACCGAGAAGGCCTTGCCGCGAAATGCAGTGCCATTGCCGTCAATCGAGTGAACTACAGCCAGATCTTCTGTCAGCAAGGAATGACCTGGATAAGAGCGCGGTAGCACACTGATCACCTGGGCCACACCCACCTGGCCTGGGGGTAGAGGAGCCAGGGAGACGGGATCCCGAATGATGACGTCGGCAAAGGCAGGGGGATGCAGAAATCCGTCGTCGCCTTCAACAAAAACGCTCCCAACCTGTTCGGCCATTCCATAGAAATCCCGAATTGTGCGAATACCAGTCATCTCGGTGATTCGGCGCTTGAAAGTTACGTTGTCCACCGCTTCATCGGTCAGTTTTTTCCAGCCTCCGGAATGGATCAGTATTGCATCGCTTAGCCGCAGCCCGGCCGCCTCGAACGCCGGTGCAAAATGTTTCCAAACCATGAACGTGAAACCGAACAGCAGGATGCGCTGGCTTGCATGGACAGCAAGGAATTTCTTCAACCCATCAACGTCGAGACTCATATCCTCAGCGAGGGCGAAGAAGTGGGCACGTCCAAAGGTCATCATTCCCTTCACACCTGCGGCGCGCGCGCTGAATACGTTGCGATCACGCATAACCGAGGAGGTATCGACAAGGATCATCGGCAACCTTGATGGCCCCAGCGTCCTCGACATGATCTGGACCAGCGCACGGGTCTGGAGATTCGCCGTTTCCTTGTCAAGGAAAACGCGGCTGACTGCTTGCCCGGTGGTACCGCTGCTGGTCACCACCTTGAAGATTTCATCTTCGGGCACACTTAACAACCGGTGCGTCTTAAACAGGCTAACGGGCAGGAACGGGATGTCCTCGATTGAACCGAATTCATTGCCCGTTCCCAGGGCGTCCAGGATACGGGCATACATGGGGCAGGCGGTCCGGTGATGGCGGGTCAAATCTGCCAGTTCAGGCAGCAGCATCCTTTTCTTCTCTTGCTCGGTAAGACCGTAGACCGGCAGGTCAAGCATCTCGCTCATAGCTCGTCCTTCAAAGCCTGAAGATCGATCTTACCATTCAGCATGGTTGGCAATTTGGCGATCGTCCGCACCTTCACCAGGGTGGGCGGCAGCAACGTCGACTCTTGCAGCTTGCGGCGCAACTCCGTAGCGTCTGCCTCGGAGCCAGTTTCGGCAAATACAACGAGACCATTCGATCGCTCTACAGCAACTGCCGGGCAGATGCGACGTGCCTCTGCTTCTATCTCATCCAGGTTGACACGCAGGCCGGCAATCTTGATGATTCGCTTGAGCCGTCCGGTGATAGTTAGAAATCCTTCCGTGTCCATCACTCCCAGATCGCCTGTCGCCAAGCAGCCGTGCAATTGGTCGCCGAGTGCCAGGTCCTCGATTGTTTCGGCATAGCCCAGCATGACATTGGGACCCCGATAGACGATCTCGCCGGCCGGCGCCGTACCATCGACACTTCGGATCGAGATGCTGCCGCCGGCTATCGCACGTCCAACCGAGCCAGCTCGGGCCGTCAGGTCGGCATGATCCAGAATCGATATTCGTGCCGTGGCCTCGGTTTGGCCGTACATGATAAACAGCTTCCCGTCGCGAGCAGCCATGATCTCATGAAAGCGCCGAACCAGCGGCAGGCTTAGGGCGCCTCCCGCCTGAGTCAACGTGAGCAGTGTAGACGGGGCGAGCGTGTTGAAATCAAGCCGTGCGAGCATTTCGTAGACCATGGGTACGCCCGGCATCGAAGTCACCCCATGCTCGGCCAAACGGCTCCACCAAGCCCGGCTGAGCACTCCTTCGCAAGAAAGGAGCACGGAAGCGCCCGCGAGCAGATGACTGTTTAAGACCGACAGACCATAGGAATAGGACAATGGCAAATTCAAACCCGCACGCTGCTCGGGACTGATCGACAAGGCTTGAGCAATGGAAGCGGCATTGGCCTCGACGGCGGATCGGCTCAGTCGCACCAGCTTGGAGCTTCCAGTACTGCCTGAGGTCGGCAGCAGGAGAACAAGGTCTGGATGCAGATCAGCGTGAAACCCGCTCCGCAGCACGGCGCCGGACAGCGGCGGTCTGTCCCAGGCTTCGTAACCGGCCGGAACTCCAGCACCAAACACGCCCAGGGGGCGATAATTCTCCAGCAGCTGGGCAATGCGTTCACCCGCGAGGCCCGTGGGAAACAGGGCTATGGCGGCGTTGGCTTGCAAGGCTGCTAGATACATGGTTGCGGCCGTAATGTTGTTCTCCGCAAAAAGAAAGACCAGAGGCTTTACGCCCAGAGCCTGGATGTTTTCAGCCCCTTCACAGACGCGTCGTGAAAGCTCGCTGTAAGTAAGCCATTTACCAGCCGCGTCGTCCAGGAGGGCCGGCTCCATGCCGTGGCTGTCCAGGTTGAAAATCACCATATTGTCATTCCGCCGTCGATGCCGAGAATCTGACCGTTGACGTATGCGGCCTGTTGCGAGGCTAGGAAAGCTATTGCTTCAGCCACATCGACCGGAGCGCCGAAATGACCAAGGGGAATGGCTGATAGGCGTTGGGAACGGATTTCCGCTGGCAAGTCGGTAAGCATTTCTGTAGTGATCATCCCGGGGGCTACGGCATTGACGCGAATACCTTTCCGCCCCAATTCCTTAGCTGCGGAAAGTGTCATTCCCACGATGGCTGCCTTTGATGCAGCGTAAAGCGTCGCACCTGCGGCACCGCAGATCCCCATGATTGAAGTAACATTGATGATCGCGCCAGTCTTGCGTCGCTCCATCAGTCGTGCTGCCGATTGCAGGTGCAACAGGGCGCCTCGGACGTTCACTGCTAACACACGGTCGACTTGATCGATGCCGATCATTCCGATCAGCCCGTCGCCCAGGATTCCAGCGTTGTTAACCAATACGTCCAGTCGCTTGAATCTTGAAAACACGGCTCGATGACAGGCCAGCACTGAATCTGCGTCTCCCGCGTCGGCAGCCACTCCCAGAGTAGGCACACCGAAACGGGTCGCGATGTCCTCCGCGACCTGCTCTACGATGGTCGAATCCCGATGCCCGTTCACCACGATGGCGTAGCCACGTTTGGCGAAGGCTTCCGCAGTCGCGAAACCGATGCCGCGGGTGGCGCCGGTTATCAAGCAGACCGGGCAGGCTGTGTCAGATGCTGACTTCATG
>Ga0182016_10000062_pt1 | contig 106439 bp, 87 predicted proteins | sample 712S2MmetaG_FD_120491 | JGI IMG/M metagenome (GOLD analysis project Ga0182016, IMG submission 120491) | Permafrost microbial communities from Stordalen Mire, Sweden - 712S2M metaG | ecosystem: Environmental > Terrestrial > Soil > Wetlands > Permafrost | place: Sweden: Stordalen | collected... | reverse complement strand
GGCCATCACCATTGCCACCGGATTTGTGGTGGATGATGCCATCGTGGTGATGGAAAATGTCGCACGCCATCTGGAAAACGGCATGAGCCCCTTTGCCGCGGCCCTGAAAGGTGCGCAGGAAATCGGTTTCACCGTCTTCACCATCAGCATTTCGCTCATTGCCGTCTTCATTCCTCTTCTGATGATGGGCGGAATTGTTGGCCGTCTCTTCCGCGAGTTTGCCGTCACCCTCTCGACCTCCATTCTGGTATCGATGGTCGTCTCCCTGACCACCACGCCCATGATGTGCGCCTACCTATTGAAGAACGAGCGCACGGAAAAACATGGCCGCATCTACCGGGCCAACGAAAAGTTCTTTGACTGGGTGCTGTCGTTGTATCGCGGCAGCCTGCATTGGGTGCTCGATCATCCGACCCTCACCCTGGTGGTACTCTTCATAACCATAGGCCTCAATGTGGTGCTGATCGTCAAGATACCCAAGGGCTTTTTTCCCGTAGAGGACACGGGAGCGTTGTCCGGTGCAGTACGCGGGCCGCAGGATTCATCCTTTCCCGCGATGGACAACTCCATTCGGCAGATCGGCAATGTGATCAAGAATGATCCTGCGGTCGCGAATGTGATTGCGTTTACCGGCGGCGGAGGGGCAACCAATACCGGCTCCCTTTATATTGCGCTCAAGCCGCTGGCAGAGCGCAAGGGAACTGCCGCTCAGATCATCAACCGCCTGCGGCCCCAATTGAATCGCCTGCCGGTGGCTTCCGCGTTCCTCCAATCCGTCCAGGATCTGCGCATTGGCGGCCGATCCAGTAATGCGATGTACCAGTACACGATCCAATCCGATACGGTGCAGGATCTTACCAAGTGGGGACCGATCATACTGGGTGCGATGCAGGGCCTGCCGGGTCTGCAGGACATAAGCTCAGACCAGCAGAATGGCGGTCTTGAGGAGTTGATGAACTATGATCGTGTCAACGCGGCCAAGCTTGGCCTTACTGTGCAGTCGCTGGACTCAACGTTATATAGTGCATTCGGCCAATCGCAAGTATCCATCATCTACACGCAGTTAAATCAGTATTACGTGGTGCTGGAAGTTGCTCCCCAGTATTGGCAAACCCCGGAAGGATTGAAAGACATCTACCTTCAATCCAGCGGTGGGAACATTCCGCTGCTCGGGGTGGCCGGGAGCCAAGCCAACACCACTCCCCTGGCCATCAACCATACGGGCTTATTTCCTTCGGTCACGGTGTCCTTTAACCTGGCGTCGAACGTGTCTTTGAGCGATGCCACGTTGGCCATCGACCGGATGCAAAAGCGGCTCGGCACTCCTTCCACTCTGCAAGGCTTTTTTGCCGGCACGCTGCTGGCCTACCAGCAATCTCTCGGCACCGAGCCTATGCTGATTCTGACGGCGCTGCTGGCGGTGTACATCGTTCTCGGTATTTTGTATGAAAGCTTGGTCCATCCCCTGACGATCATCTCCAGCCTGCCGTCGGCGAGCGTAGGCGCGATGCTGGCATTGATGCTCTTTAAGCAGGACCTGAACGTCATCTCCATCATTGGCATTGTGCTGCTGATCGGAATCGTAAAAAAGAACGCCATTATGATGATCGATTTCGCGCTTGAGGCAGAGCGCCAGGAGGGAAAGAAGCCCATCGACGCGATTTTCGAAGCGTGCATGTTGCGCTTCCGTCCCATTCTGATGACGACGATGGCCGCGTTATTAGGAGCTCTGCCGTTGGCGCTGGGGACGGGCACGGGGTATGAGCTCCGCCGGCCCCTGGGCATCACGATTGTGGGAGGGCTGATCCTGAGCCAGATGCTCACGCTCTATACAACGCCGGTCGTCTATTTGGCGTTCGACCGGCTGCGGCTGCGAATGCAGAGCAAGCACCACGGCACGCTTCCGTCTCCAGCGCCGGAAGCCGGCTAGCACGTTGGACTGAGACGAATCGTTGGTTAGGGAAAAACGGCATGATTATTTTCCGACGAAAACCAGCCGGCTGCACGAGTGGACTGTGTGCGGCGGCGCTCTTGTTAATGCTATCGGGCTGCGTGGTGGGACCGAAATACCATCCACCCGTGACGCAGGCGCCGGCAGCGGTCTACAAGGAATCACCCAGCCAGTTCAAGGAAACTGAAGGCTGGACAGTGGCGCAGCCTGCCGATGCCAAGTTGCGCGGCAAATGGTGGGAGATCTTCAACGATCGCGAGTTGAACGCCCTCGAAGAACAATTGGATATAAACAACCAGAACATCAAGCAGTACTTCGAGAACTTCATGGAAGCTCGCGCCATAGTGCGCGAGGCCCGCTCACAATACTTTCCAACCATTTCCGTTGTCCCGTCGGCGACCCGCGCGGGAGCCTCGGCGAACTCGAGCGGGACAAACAACACCAAAACGACCGCCACTGGAACAGCCTCGAGTTCCCGATCGCAAGTCAGCGCCTCGCTATTTACCCTGCCGGTCGAAGCGTCCTGGGAGCCGGACCTTTGGGGCAAGGTCCGCAACACCGTGCGCGAATCGCAATACGCCGCCCAGGTCAGCGCGGCGGACCTCGAGAACGAGCGTCTCACCGAGCAGGCCAGTTTGGCGGAGTACTTCTTTGAGATCCGCGGCCAGGACCAGCTGCAACAGATCTACAACGATACGGTGGAGGCGGACCAGAAGGCACTTGAGCTGACTCGTGCACTCTATGAAACGGGCGTTGACGACCAGATCTCGGTAGTCGAAGCTGAAACCACGCTACAGAGCGTGGAGGCCGGGGCAACCAATGTTGGAATCGCGCGAGCCCAATACGAGCATGCCATCGCCGTTCTCATAGGCAAGTCACCCTCCACTTTCTCTATTCCTGTGAAGCCAATGACGGTTGCTCCACCTCCGATTCCGATTGGCGTTCCCTCGCAGCTCCTCGAGCGCCGGCCGGATATCGCCGCCGCCGAACGCACCATGGCCGGAGCCAACGCGGCAATCGGCATCGCGTATGCAGCGTATTATCCGAACCTGACGTTGAGCGCGGAAGGTGGCTTTGACAGTTCGTCCTTCGCAAATTGGTTCTCATGGCCAGCCCGCTTCTGGTCCGTCGGGGCGTCGATCTCGGAAACCATCTTCGACGCTGGCCTGCGCCGCGCCACTGTCCAGCAATATGTTGCGACCTACAAGGCCGATCTAGCCAGTTACCGCCAGACCGTGCTTGCTGCATTCCAGCAGGTGGAAGATGGTCTTGCCGAGGTCCGCATTCTGTCCAAGGAGATCCAGCAGCAACAGCAGGCAGTGAATTCTTCTGAAACCTACCTCAAGCTCGAACAGGCCCGGTACGAGAACGGCATTGATCCCTATGTCGACGTGCTGATTGCCCAGACCACGCTACTGTCGAACCAGCAGACTCTCAACAGTCTTCAGGTGGAACAGATGGCCTACGCCGTGGCGCTGGTGGAGGCCCTGGGTGGAGGCTGGGATCGTTCGCAACTGCCGAGTCCTCAGCAGGTGACGCAGAAGCCACCCAAGTCGGAGACGACTATCGAGCAGTAGGATAGAGGACCTCGGGAATGGTGTCCTCCGCAAGAACGTTGGCCCGACTCAAGCGGCGCTCTCTTCCAACAGACGATCGTGACCAGGGTGGCGTCTTCGGGAAAGCTGAGGTATTGGTTGATAAGGCGAAACAGTTCCTGGCGAAATGCTTCTTCAAGATGATATTGACCTGTCTCGCGCCTTAGACTAGCGCTCCGGCCTTTGACGGCCCAGCACCCGCAAAAGCCCAAACGCATGAAAGGCAAGAGGTTTCGGCGGCGCCGTACGCATCCCTAAGGGTGGTACAGTAAAATACCACCAAAGTGAGCATAATTGGGCAGACCAACTTCCCTTAAAGTGCTCAACTCCTTGTGTACCCGCGACTATGGAGTTCTGTGGTGTACCCGGCCACTCTCGGGTTGAAAACGAAAATCCAGAACTACTGGTAAGCGTCTGCCACGAGGGCCGGTAGCTAAAAGGAGGGTCAATGCGCCTATCAAAAGAGTCTTCCCTCAGTCTCGTCCCAGCACTAGCTATGCTTATGCTAGGGCTCTTATGCCCGGTTGCCTTCGGGCAAGTGTTTAATCACGACTATCGAATTTGCAATAGCGATTACGCCTTGTGCGCGGCGGCGATCTGCACCCCCACCGGAGGACAGATCCTGGTGAATACGGCCAACGGCCAGGCGTTTTTCCCAGCGGCAGCTTGCACATGCCCGCTTTACCGCGGAGATGACATTGTGGATGTGGCTGGTGGAAACATGACAGGCAGTTGCGAAACAAACAGCGCCGCTACTGTGTGGTCGGGGTATTCGATCAAGTCTGAACAACCGCAGGAACTCAGCAATTGGCAGACGGTTGACGCGCCCGCTCTGCTGTGTGGCAAGGACCAAATGCAGGGTGCTCAGCTTGCCAATTGCTTCAGCTTTAAGTGCGTCCGCGCGGGAAAGATCAACGGAGTTGAGGTTGCGACCTGTACCTGTCCGTTAGGCGAGTCGATCGAGGGCGTTGGGGTCCCGGCTGACAGTGCCTTCTTCACCCAGGCTGGGCAATGCTCCACCACCGTGTGCTCACAACATCCGGTGTCTACGATCTTCGGATTCGACGATGCAACGCAGGGCGGACAGTGTATAGAGCTGTCGAACAATGACAGCGCGCTAGCTTCTGGAGACGGCGTCAAACGGGAGAGACCTTTCACCAAAGATGTGGCCTCTGCAGCTAAGCACTGAGGGCGCCGATGGCTCCCGCTGTAATGAATGGCACGGCAGGGGGATTTATACTGTCGCATCGTGCCGTGCTGGGGGAGAACAGCCAATGCAATGGACCGCCAACGCACCGCACACAACCCAAAGATTCATGTATTCCATGGAGAAAAATGTGACGAAACTTTCGATAACGCTGTGCTTGATTCTGCTTTCGATTACGCCGTGCGCGCCCGCGATATTCGCTCAGGGCGCGATGGGCGCATCCGGCCAAGGCAATATGGCCCAGACCGCTGCCAAGCTGGAGAAGATGTCGGCGGAGTTGCAACTCACTCCGGCGCAAAAACAAGAGGTCAAACCGATCCTGATGGAAGAGGCGCCAAAGCTTGAGGCCCTCAAATCTGACACCTCCCTGCGCCCGATGCAGAAGGCGATGAAGATGCACAAGATCGGCGAAGACACCGACAGCAAGCTGCAGCCTATCCTGACTCCGGCGCAATACCAGAAGTGGCAGCAGATACGAGAACAGGAGCGCCAGCAGATGATGGAGAAGAAGGGTAACTAAGGGGAGACCTTGTCGCTCACAATCAATTTGAACAGCCAAACGAGCGGAGAAAACGTGGAGAACAGGGACGAAAAGGTCGCACCGAAGAATCGCTGACCGCGGACAGTAGCGGTAAACGGCAACCTCACCACCGTTAAGAACCGCAGCAATAAGTAAGAATGTGCTGGGTGGTCAATCTTGACCAGACTTATACCGGTTGAGCCGGTATACTTTCTGGAAAGGGCGTGACTCGGTGGCGGTCGGCCCGGCAGAGCAAGCTTTACCCTCTTTCATCCACTGCTGTTGGCTCTGCGCAATATGGGGTTCCGACTGGAAGGATTGCGATGCATTCACCGGCACGAAGCGCAGGAGCATGGTCAGGACCGGGACAAGGATCGCGCAGGATTTGACAAGCTGGCAACCAGGGCATAGGGTCAAGATTGAGTGAGCAGTTCCCCTCCTCTTTCAGGTTCCCTGAACTAAGTCAGCTCATCTGAAGTCTTTCCTCCCTTAGCGCACCTGAGAGCACCTGCCTATACGCTATACGGAGGCTCAATGTTAGCAAGTAGCGTCGCCATTTCTGGAAAATTGCTTGCCCCAATTAAGAAGAGCGGCGAAGTTGATACCAGCGCCTTCAGCCCCACGCAATTGGAAGAGCGGGGCCCAATTACCGGTCCCGCGCGACGCGCGGCTCCAAGGGTGCACTCACCCTACGGGATGGAACTGGTGGAAGACTGCCTCTCCTGTAAGTTGTGTTCTGGGGGCTTTTTCTGCCATTTGCCGAAATCAGTAATGGAAGCGTTCCAACCTATTAAGTTCACGCTCGCGCATCCCGCCGGGGCGACGCTGTTCGTGGAAGGGCAAACCTGCCGCGGCATTTACATTCTTTGTAAAGGCCGGGTGAAATTGTCAGCCAGCTCCAAGGACGGCCACACCCTCATACTAAAGGTTGCGCAGCCGGGAGAGGTGTTAGGGTTGAACGCAACCATTTCTGGCATCCCGCACGAGACCACTGCGGAAACTGGCCAACCCTGCCAACTAAACTTTGTCAAGCGGGACGACTTTCTTAGGTTCCTGACGGAACACGGCGATGCCTGCATGCATGCAGCAATGCAGGTGGGCCGCGAGTGCCAACAGGCGTACCAGCAGCTCCGCTCGTTCACCATGAGTTCAGCCTCCGAGCGAGTTGCCCGCTTGATGCTGGATTGGTCGCGCGACGATTCCGGGATGGCCACGGCCCACGGAATCAAGGTGGCCTTGACCCACGATGAGATCGCGCAAATCATCGGCATGTCGCGCGAGACCGTCACGCGCACTCTGGCCACTTTTCGCAAGCAGCACATTGCGGAACTCCATGGTTCCACTTTGCTGATCCAGAATATGTCTGCCATTCAAAAGCTGGCCGGCATTTAGGCCGATCACCGCACGCGCCCGCACCTTTACCCGGGCAGAGAAGGAACGGCCATGAACTCGACCTCATCATCCACCGCTGCGAGGCGCCCGGTTATATTGTGTATTGACGACGCTGACATCGCGCTGCGGGTGAGAAAGCTCCTGCTCGGCAGTGAAGGTTACAACGTGCTGACGGCCAACTCAGGTGAAGACGGCCTGGAGCTTTTCAAACAGAATCCCATCGAGTTGGTAATCGCCGACCATTTTCTAACCGGCAAGAGCGGGACCGAGATTGCCAGAGAAATGAAGGAACTGAAACCGGAAGTTCCGATTCTCATCATTTCGGCGGCAATCGAGAAGCCCCCAGGCCTGGAGTTTGCGGATGGGTTCCTGGCTAAAGGTCAGCCGACGCAGGTCCTGCTGGATATTATCGATCGCCTGTTGGCAAAATACCGTGGAATGAAACTCTGTGGTCCAAATGGGAAATGACTCATCCCTGTGCTAATGCGTTTGGATTGATGGTGAGGAGATCCCGCATTTCACCAGTGATCTGTCCCGGGATCCCGCTTCGGATTGCTGAGAAGTGCTTCCTTGAAGATGTCTCAAGCCGGTCCCGGGGTCAAAGCTGAGGACAAGGGTTTTCGTCAAAATGGCCCTCCTTGTGCCGTGACCGCCGTCACTGACAGCGACCCGCTGATTCGTGACACTGGACGAGCAGCTTCCGGAGGGATTTCTCGAAGCAGATGCAAAGGCATCTGTCAAAGACTGACACTGGAAATCCCTGTGGGCTACTTCTTCCTGACCTGCGTTTCTCCCCGCAGGCAGACCTTACGGCGGGTGACCGATAAGGTGACTCTAAGAAGCAAGAGAACGGAGAGCTGTTCTAATTTTCCCAGCTTTGCCGTGCTGATGTGAGGCTTCTGGCGCCCCCACTCAACATAATGGAAGCTGCGGAAACGGGAGCTTGCCCCAATGACTCCAACCCCGTCGAATCCGGACCTCAATGCTTTCCTCAGTGCGCGCGACTTTCTCCTGCAACATCGCACCGACTATGAATTCGTTTACCGTAAGTTCCGCTGGCCCCAGCTTACGCAGTTCAACTGGGCGCTGGATTATTTCGACGGCTACGCCCGGGGCAATCAGAAGACGGCATTGTGGATCGTGGACGAAAATGGCTCGGAGTGGAAACTGAGCTACGACCAAATGTCGCGGCGCTCGAATCAGGTAGCCAACTTTCTGCGCAGAAATGGGGTTCGCCGCGGCGATCGCATCATCGTAATGCTGCCCAACGTGGTAGCCATGTGGGAAGTCATGCTGGCCGCCATGAAATTGGGAGCGATCATGATTCCGGCGGCGACTTTGCTTACCCCCGGCGATCTTAGGGACCGCCTTATCCGGGGACAGGCGCGCCACGTGATCACCAATGCTGCCTTCACCGGCAGATTCTCGGAGCTGCCCGGCGAGTATTCGCGAATCGTCGTGGATGGGCCCGTCCCCGGTTGGATCTCATATCCGGACGCGTATCGGGAAGCTGAAACCTACGTCCCCGACGCAGCAACGAACGCGACCGATCCCATGCTGCTGTACTTCACCTCCGGCACCACCGCCCAGCCGAAACTCGTATTGCACACCCATCAGAGCTATCCCGTAGGTCATCTGGCAACTATGTATTGGATCGGCTTGCGTCCCGACGACGTCCACCTCAACATCAGCTCTCCGGGATGGGGCAAGCATGCGTGGAGCAACTTCTTCGCACCGTGGAATGCAGGCGCAACCATCTTCGTGCACAACTACACCCGATTCGAGGCCAAGAAGACGCTGGAAATGATCTCTCGCTACGAGGTCACCACGCTCTGCGCACCCCCAACGGTATGGCGTCTGCTGGTGCTCGAGGACCTGGGCGCGTATCCGGTTAAGTGCAAGGAACTGGTGGGCGCCGGAGAACCGCTCAATCCGGAAATCATTGAGAAAGTCAGACAGGCATGGGGCCTGACCATTCGTGACGGTTTCGGACAGACCGAGACCGTGCTGGTCATCGGCAACTTCCCGGGGCAGACGGTGAAGCCTGGTGCCGCCGGCGTTCCTTCACCGGGACACGACATCGTTTTGCTGGACGCCGACGGGAACGAATGCGTCGATGGTGAAATCTGCGTCCGGATAGACCCCGCGCCCATCAGCTTGATGGCTGGCTACGCAGGCGATCCGGAGCTGACCGCGAGGGTCATGGAGGGTGGCCGCTATCACACTGCTGACGTCGCCAGCCGCGACACCGACGGATACTATACCTATGTTGGGCGTGATGATGACTTGTTCAAGTCGTCAGATTATCGCATCAGTCCGTTCGAGCTGGAGAGCGCGCTGCTTGAGCATCCTGCGATCGCGGAAGTCGCTGTGGTGCCGGCGCCGGACCCGATCCGTTGGAATGTGCCCAAGGCCTATATCACCCTGAAGCCAGATGTGCCACCGTCACCAGCGGTGGCACACGAGATTTTTGTATTCATCCGTAAGCGTCTGGGCTCTTACAAACGGATACGCCGGATCGAGTTCGCGGAGCTGCCCAAGACAATTTCCGGAAAGATTCGCCGAATCCACCTGCGCTCCCAAGAGGAGACTGAACGATCGGCGGGAGCAAGGCGCGAGTTCGAGTATTGGGAAGAAGATTTTCAGGAGTTAATCCGGGCACGCGCGTATCGCTTTTATGAGGAACGGGGTTGTGAAGATGGCCATGACTTCGAGGACTGGCTGCAGGCGGAGTCCGAAATAGCCGGGAAACACCCTAGACTAGCGAGAGGTTGAAGATGTTCGCACGTAGTGTCCATTTCCGCTTGAAGTCCCTCGACCTGGCGGCTGAGTTCGCCCAAACGCTCAAGAACGAGATCCTTCCTTTACTTCGCAAGCAGAGAGGTTTCAAGGGCGAAATCACGTTGTCCAACCCCGGCGATCTGGAACGGATTTCAATCAGCCTGTGGGAGAACCAGAGCAACGCTGAAGCCTACGATGCCAATGTCTATTCGCAGGTGTTGAAGATCTTTTCCAAGGTGATTGATGGGGCGCCCAAGATTCGGACGTTTGAGGCCGTCGCCCTAGACCTCGATTACTGCCAAGTAGCCGAGCGCCAGAATTCTTGATTGCTCTTTCTGGCGCAGCATTCGCAATGCGCCCTCCATTCGGCGAAGATTGCGGATCTAATTCCCTTTTGCTGCCCGTGCGGCACCATGCGGATTGCTTTCTTGATCCGGGCTAGTTTTCCAGATAAGAACTTCGACCAGTATCGTATGCGCCTCAGGCCACAACAGGTGGCTCTGCCCCGAGCAGTTTTAGGGCCCACTCCCGCTTTTGCAGCGAATGAATTTTGCTGCATTGCTTCAGCGGCCATGCGATTTTCAGACTTGCTACTCCGGCAACCTGAACGGTTGAAATCCCCGCCAATCGGGAATCGTGGGTACCGGGGTCTCGGGAGTCATGGGTGCATTATTGAAAAGATAGCGCACGTTGAATCCAAAGGTTTGCTGCGCATAGTCCCGCGCATTGTTGAAGTTGACGAATGCTCCAAGATACCAACTTCCTGGCAGGCGGTAGTCGCCGCGGAAGGAAAAATTGTAGTTCACGCTGGTGACGGTTTGTGACGGGTAATACGGCCCGGGATTGCCTTGGAGTCCTGGATTATTGGGGAAAAAGGGCGTCGTGTCTTCATGAAACTGCTGTGATCCAAGGCTGCCGCTTATCGAGTATTCAAAGTCGCGCTTGTAATTTCCTACCCAACGAATGGGCGTATTGAACAGGAAGTACTCCTGTGGGCTGAAGTATCCACCCTGTCCCAAGGTGAAGTAACGCAGGTCCTTGTTGTAGTGCATGGCGAACATGTTCGCGCCGATGGTGAGCGAACCGTAGGGGCGCGACACAATTCTCCAATAGGCGCCGGCATCGCCCGCGATGCGATAGTTTTGCGCGACGTTCTTGCCTTGCAGTAATTGATAGTCCATGCTGCCGTACAATCCGTTACCCGCGCCTCCCCAATTGCCCTGGAGGGCGGCGGTGTTGGCCATCACTCCGCCCCAGACCACCCCCGGCGCCGGATCGGTCGCGCCGGCATAGGACAATAACGTGTCCTTTACGTTGTCGCGATTCAGCAAAACCGTAATGGGACCGCCTCCTATGCGCCAGCGAGTTCCGCCAGCCAGTTGTACACCGGAAATCCGGTAGGCGACGCACCCAGGCGCAATCCAAAGTTCTCGGTCGAGAGTTGGATTTCGCCCGCCAGCCCACTGGTCGATTGCGAGGCAAAGATTGCGCCCACCGGTGCGGTCCCGAAACGATAAGCCGAGGTGCCGTCGGGAACCCCGGAATCAAGAAACACGGGTCGGGCAACTGCCGTCAGGCGCAGTGTTTGGTTGACGACGATGCTCGCTTCGAGGTCGGCTTCCTGATCCATCAAGCGCTCAAAGCCTGCCTGGCCGGAACGATCGGAAATCAAACCGCCAACTCCCAGGAAGGGACTATTGCGTCCCTCGATGGCGGCTATCTGGGCCTCGATTTCTTCTCGTTGCGACTGCTGGCCAGCCACGTAGCTTTGAGCGGAAGGAGCCTCTGCAGCAGAATTGGCGGCCGGGTAAGCCGGCAGCAATTGCGCCGGAGGCGGAAGTAACGTTCCCGGTTGCGGCACGCCAGCCTGCGCCGCGGTCTCGTCCTGAGGGTCATTGGCAGATTCGGCGGCTCCGCCCGGCTGCACGCTAACTTGCGAGATCGGACGAATGCTCGTCGCAGCCGGCGAGCCCCCTAGCGTGGTTGCCGCAGGCTTCGAGTGACGACTTCCCTGAGGCACATTCTTGCTCGTCGGCTTGGAGGGCGTTGTACTCGGAGACGGCATGTCTGAAGCCGGCTGCGGGATTACAAACTGCGGAGCCGGAGAGACGGTCAACGGAGGCGGGAGCGGGCTGCTTGTGCTATTGGGGTCCGGAAGCTGCTCCCCGGGCATCAGGGTCCTCGCCAGGTCTTGCATGGAACGTCCGTCGTGCGGGGCCGCGGGCATTACTCCCGGCAGACCCGATAGCTGCTGATTTTGATCGGCTGGCAAGGATCTCAGCGCCTGTTGCCAGTATCGTTTCGCTTTGTCGAAATCGCCGTGATCTTGCGCCACGCTAGCGGCGAGCATCAGCACCTGCGGGTTACTTGGCCACTGACGTAACGCCTCTCGCAGCCAGGCTTCTTCTTGAGCATCTTCGTGCAGCGTCATCGCAGCGCCAATGGCTCCGCGATAGTCGTTTACATCACCGCCCTTCAGCCCCCACGCTTTGTACAGAGCGTAGGAGCGATGGATGTCGCCTTTCTGTAATAGAGCGGAGGCCAAGCTCCCACGAACCTGATTATCGAAAGGAAGTGCACGAAGCGCAGCTTCCAGTATCGTTATCTCACGGTCGATGTCGCCTCCGAGGCGGGCAGCTTCCGCCTGGCGCAAACTCCATGCCGCCCAGATGCCCTCGAAATCACGCCGCTGGGCATTAGACAGGTCGCGCCGCGATGTGGCACCCACCAGCAACTTGTAAAGTTCGCGCTCGTCCGTCTGGGAGTCCAGGAGCAGCCAGCCGAGTTGCACTTCCAGGTCGACAGGTACAGGTTGGCGGGCAAGTTCGTAATGGAACATTGCCTGCTTTAACAACCGCAAGGCTTCGTCATACTGCCCCACACCAGCATTGACGGCCGCCATCAGGCTCAAATACCCAGTATCATTCTTCAGCCGCTGAGCAACAGCGTCGGGTAGCTGCTCGGATTGAGCGAGGGCCGCTGCATCGTTCTTTTCCTGGTGCAGGGCGGCGATGTAGCCTTTCCAAGCCTCGGCGCTATCGGGATTTTTTTCTATCAGCGGACGGAGGAGCTTATTGGCCTCGTCATTGCGGCCCTCGGCAAGCCAGATGTTCGCCAGCGCAAGCTGGGTTGTAACTGTGATTTCATGGCCTTCCTTGGATTCGATTTGCATCGCCCGGAGCACGAACTCCTCCGCCGTCTCATGCTGGCCCTGGGCTTCATAAACCGATGCGATTGACAGCAAGAACCCGGGTTTCTGGATGGCGGAGTCGTATGCCGTCTTTGGCATGTGTTGCAAAACCGCGATTGCCCGGGGATTGTCGTGTTGCTGCAGATAGGCCGCCACCAGTCCTTGCCAGGCATCAACGTTTTCAGGATGCGATTCCGTGACTCGCAGGTAGATGCCGACAGCTTGCTGCTACTGTCCATTCTGCAGCAATAGTCCCGCCAGCTCGAGCCGAATGTCCGTCGTCAGAGTGAGCGGCTGCGCGTTGGCAATCAGCACGGCCTGCTGCACCAGCTTCTGGACCTCGTCATCCTGGCCCGCTGCTGCATAGACGGAAGCCTCCAACGTCAAGAAGTCCAGGTCTCTTGCCAGCGATGATCTGGTGCTGGAGGGAATACGCGTCACCGTTTGGGCGGCGCCCGCTGTGTCGCCGGCTTGCATTTGCGCGCGTAGCAAGCCACGCCAGCCCTCCAGATTCTCCGGAGCCGACTCTGTCATCCGGAGATAGATCGCGATTGCCGAGCGTGCTTCACCCTGCTTCATCAACGTCCCAGCATAACCTTGCAATGCCTCCGCATTCTTGGGACGCAAAGTGACTGCCTGTTGGAAATAACTTTGCGCCAGCTCGATCTGGTTGGTTGCTAGCGCATTGCTGCCCTGTTGCATCAGTTCCCAGAAGCGTGCCGTCTCCAAGGAGCTGCCAATCCGCGATTCGCCTGGAGCCACGGCTTTGGCCGCTTCGAAATACTTCACGGCTCCGGCAAAATCCTGCTGCTTCATGTGCACGTAGCCTAAACCCGCCAGAGCGCCGGCGCTTCTTGGATCGCGTTTCAATACTGCCTGGAACTGCGCCTCTGCTTCAGGCAGATTATTGGCATTCAGGGCCTCATAGCCGAGTTGCTCTTCACGGCTGCGGACAACGGTGGCAACTCCGGTCTGCGTCTGCTCCGCCTTCTTCAAGTACGTCGCGAGTTCGGGGTCAGGGTAACGCTTGAGATATTCGCGAAGTGACGCCACAACCGCGGGAGTCGCCCCTTCCCAAACCAAGGCCTGACGCCAGGCTTCGCGGGCGGCTCCGGTCTCCGCACTACTTGGGGGAATGGAAGCCAACAGGCGCGCGCCTTCCATGCGCGACGCCGGACGGTAGGTCAGCAAGCGACCCAGACACAACCGATACTGCATATCACTTGGAAACTGCTGTGCCAAACGACGAAGTCCCACCACCGCGGCGGGATATCCATCCGCAGTCGCAGCCTCGGTTTCGTAATAGGCGATCGCCCAATCACCGGGAGGCGGATTGTCTCCCAGGACTTCGCGATAGAGGCGCATGGAGTCTTCGTACTGATGCGCGCCCGCCAATCTGCCGGCCTCCTGCAGCCGGGCGCGCTGCTTGGGCCCAATGATCTTCAGCGCCTGGATGCGCGCGATCTCGGGATCATTGGGGTCGACTTTGCGCAAGCGATCGAGATACTGCTGTGCCTCCTCGGTCTGGCCATTCTGCTTGGCCCAGCGCGCCAGTCCGGCCAGCGCTTCCGGCTGATTGGGGTCGGCCATCAGGACCTGCTGCCAGCTCTGCGCCGCCAAATCGAGCCGCCCGCGACCTTCGAGAGAGCGCGCTTTGGCGAGCAACAAATCGGTAGCTGCGGAACCCGCCGATGCCACCACACCCGACAGCAGCACCAGAACCAGAAACGCCAGGATGAACGGACAGATTCGTTTCATCATTTACTCCATGAGACCTGCAACTGACCGTCACGGTTGAAGCGAAACCGTCCCTCACTCCAGCCAGTAGCGAAAAGAGCAAGATTCTGGTCGTAATAGGTCGGCGTCGCACCATACAAACCGGTCGTGCTGCTTAGGCCGGCGGCCAAGCGAGCCTTTTGCTTCTGCAGTGCTTGCTGATCAGACAATGCGGCAAGATAAGGTAGAACAGCCGCCGAAAAGCCGATAGTGCCGTCAGGTTGAAGCACTCGGCCTTGCGGTGAAAGCCGCTCAGGAGGCACATTGTGCTGCCGGAGGTAGCTTCCCATGCCTGAGAAAGCGTGCAAGATGACCTCGCGGCCGGGTGTGCCTTGCGCCAGCATGCCCGCCCATAGATAAACGCGAACCGCGTCATAGCTACCGCCTGCTATGTCTCCCGGCCCCTTCGCTGCGCGAAACATCCCATGCGAATACGCCACCCAGTCCATCGCAAACCCGGCAGAGGCACTTTGTTCGAGAAACGCTGGCAGGACGTCTTCGACTTTGCTCCAGATGCTGTTGGGAAACTCGGCTGCAAGCGCGCGGACCAGTTGCGGTGGCACGTAGCTGGGATTCAAGAGGTATTCCTCGCCGTCGTGAAAGCCGTGAGGCGCAGGCAACACCATCGGCCCGAAGCCCGGAAGTTCCAGAACCTCGTGTGCCTCGATCAGGCGTACCAAACCGCTACCCAACACGGAATAACGCTTGTCTTTCCATAGCCGGGCTGCCTGCAACAGCGTATAACTCATCCACAGATCGGCGTCAGCCGCGGAGTTCCGATCAAGCACGCCCCAGGTTGCTTGCGGACCCTCTCCCCACAGCCAGGCGGGCAGCGATTTGGAAAGACCCCCTTGCGTCAAATTGCTTTCCGTCCAACCCAGAATGCGGTCGAAGCGCTCACGATCATTCGCCACCAGGGAAAAAAACAATCCGTAAGCTTGCGCCTCCGAAGTTGTGCGCTCGCCTCCACGGCGCTCGATCAGCCTTCCCTGCGGATCAGAAAACCGCTCCAGGTAGCTTTGCCACAGCGGCCAGGGCTGCTGGGCGCGGGCCACCGACAAGGGCGTCACGCAGCACGCAATCATCCCGAGGACCGTTACCACCCGGGTTGTGAGGAGAACCTTCATGAATTTTGCACTCGCAGTCGCAGCGCCGCCTTCCGCCGCAGGCCTTCGTTCATCCAGCCGGCGAGTACAAGGCTGAGAGCCAGAATCCCGATCGGGAGCAGGACGTAATAACGCGTTATCCAGAAAACCGTCAGGCCGAGCCAGCCGAGATCGCCGATAAAGTAGGGCCGCTGGTTCCACTGAAAAGACTCAAAGCGCTCGTTATTTATAAAAGATAGATTGCCGGAAACGCGGCCTTCCAAGCCGGCCGGCATCACATATGCGGACAGTGCCCCAGCAGCGCTCGCATCGCGGCTTGCCAGCAGCACGACCGTCCTCCCGCTCTCCTCCGGCGACTCGAATTCCGCAGCCACGCCGCTTGGAAGTGTCGGACCGTTCAGTAGGTCCGCAAGCTGTTGACGCTGGTTGCGGAATTCTTCGTCGAGCCATCCCTTCGCAGTTTCCAGACGAGTGTTCGTCTCGCGAATCTGGAACCCGGCGCTATCCATCGTCAGCGGCATCTTGTTCTCCCAACGAGGAATGAGCGGCTGGTCACTGGGAGTTCCGATGACCAAAAGATGGCGCCCGCGGAATTCGCCGAGATTGCTGGCGCTACCAACCTCCACGCCAATGCTGGGGTACCCGGTGTGCGCACCCATCGCTGCAAGCACAGCAAGATAAAGCGAGACCTCCTCCGCAGTGGCGGCGTTGGGAAGCACTACTGCGGTCCGTGAGAGATCTGGAAATCGTGTAAACGGGAAGCCCGCATCGGAGAACAGCGCCAGGTTGGGCAGCTCCGCAAAGTGCGAAATGCCGCGCAAGTCGAGAGTGGAGTCCTTCTGGATGGCTCCGAAGAGATTTTCCGGCTCTAATGTCTGTCGGCTTGGACCCTCACCGCCGAAAGAGAACTCCGCCGTCAGCGTATTGCCGAAATCGCTGAACGCGCCCACCGGAACCGGCAAAGTTGTACTCAGCACCTGGGTCGCACTCAGGGCCGACGCGGAAAGCCGGACTGCACCCACGAACGCACCGTTGAGCTTCACGGTAAGGGTGCCTACATTTCCGCTGGTTATGCCACCATAGCGATATTTCAGGTGCAGTGGAATCGTCTCCTTGTCGCCGAAATACAGATCGGGAGGGACACGGAAATAGATATCGACAGCGCCGGTGCCGTAGACCTGCAATTGGTCCTGACTTGCATAATCCGCAATGGGCGCCGGCCGATCGGTGCGCAGCCAGCGTGGCGCCGTGTTGGGCGACAGGGGAGGAGCGGGCCGGAAATCCGTAATGGTGGAGGAATCACCCGAGCGCACGAATTGTTGCAGCGCCAGAGCGCGCGCGGCGGTCAGCAACTCCTCTCCTGAGTTACCCATCACCACTAGCACCTTCCCGTAATTGTCGGTGGGGTTGCTGCGCATGGCGATGACCGGTCCGTGCAGCTCGGCGAGCTTCAAAGCGGGCGACTGGTCCGCCGAACGCTCGACAAAATAAACGCAGTTGCCCGCCGGAAGATCGCGGATATACGTGGGAAAATGAGCGCCCCGGTTATCGGTCATCACACCGAAATAGGAGGCCACAATTCCAGCAGCCTTCAAGGCCGAACGCGATGGTTGGGTGGCAAAGACGAAGGGCAGTTGCAACGGCCGGTTGTTGGAGCGGTCGAAAAAGGGTGCAGGCAGTAACCCTAGATTGTTCGCTAAGGGAAGAATGCTGCCTGCCAATGCAATTTGCGTGCTGCCCTCAATCCGGGTCAACACGGGCGCGTTGTCGGGAGTGCCCGAGAGTCTTCCCAGCAGGTGAAACACCAGTTCGTTGTCGCTGGTCAGAAGGTCGGCGGGTAACGAGATGCTCGCCTCCGAAGCCGTTCCCTCGCCGGATTGCACGATGGGAACCGGTTGGAGTTCAGCGCCATTCAGGCGCAGCTGAATCTTACTGTCTCCGGCCACCAGCTCCGGTGCCGCCTGGTAACGCAGTATCAGAGTTGCGCTGCTGACCACCTTGGTAATGGGAATCCCGAAGTTGAGCCGGAATTCTGCTTCAGCGCCGCGCAGCAAAACCGGTTTCCGCTGTCCCAACGCTGGCAGGTCATAGACATCGGAAAACTCGGCGCTGCCCGCCGAAGGAGACGATTGGCCGGCCTTCGAGCGCAACTCCTGCGCGTTGCTCCGCAGGCTGCTGAAGTTGCTGAGGAGCACCATCGCAATTGCGAAGATCAAGGCTCGTTGCACTCCACTGGCAACCGCTCTCGCTTTGACTTCGCGGGCACGTTGCTCGGCCGCCGAATAGGGCGCCGCAGGTCCGCGGGACAACAGCCCACTGACCGCGAGCGCGAAGCCGCGCAGCGAGATACGGAAGATCAGGAACAAGCTGCGCAAAGGCCGGTCACTGGCGCGCTGGTCGCGCCAGCCAATCCAGCTATCGGCGCGCGAGTACAGCAGGCGCGTGAGCGCCTCTTCCTGGGCAAGAGAGAGGGTGTCTAGGCGCACCCGCAGGTTTAGCCCATTCTTGCCGACCACATATCCTGTAAACGTGGCTTCGGCGGTGGGCGAGGCAAGAACAAACCGTACCGCCTCACCTACCTTCACCGGGCAGGACTCTTCCAACTCAGCCTGCACCCCCTTGTTGGAGAGATCGAGGGTGGAACCCCGGACAATTTGATTGTTGCCCAACAGCAGCGCGAATGGCGTTTCCACATCGACGCGGACGTCGGCACGGCGTTGCCGGGTTTCGCAGGCCACAGCGGTAGCAACGCTGAGAATCATGACATTGTAGAGCGTCCACAATACGTTCAGCAGCACCGTGCCCTGGTGGTCCACGTTCCAATAGAGAAAACGCGGAACCGCAACGGCCAGACCCAGGACGTTTAATCCCAGCAGGAACAGATACGGCCACGCCATGCGGCGATCGAAGTAAGTCGTCTCCACCAAGCCGCCCTTGGCGGTGACATTAAACTTGCCTTTGCCCGGACTGATCAGCGCCACGAGGGTGGGCAGAAGAATGTAGGGGGCCAGCACTGCCTCGTAGATTTCGTTCCAAAAGGAAAAGCGGTAACGGCCCTGCATGCGCGAGTTCGTCAGATTCGAGAGCAGGATGTGCGGCAGAGCATAGGCGAAAATGGTGACCCAGTAGCCAAAGAAGTTCGAGTGGCCCAACAGCAGATAAACCAATGGCGAGGTGAGGAAGATCAAACGGGGCACGGCATACAAAAAGTGCAGCATGGCGTTGAAGTAGCACAGCCGCTGAGGAAACTTGAGTCCAGGGCCGAAGAGCGGATTGTCGAGGCGGAGGATCTGAATCATGCCGCGCGCCCAGCGGATGCGCTGGCCAATGTGCCCGGAAAGACTTTCGGTCGCCAGTCCGGCGGCTTGCGGAATGTTGATGTAGGCTGTGTTCCAACCATTCCGCTGTAGACGCAGCGAGGTGTGCGCGTCTTCGGTGACCGTCTCGACCGCGATCCCGCCGATTTCTTGCAGCGCAGTGCGGCGAATGACCGCGCACGAACCGCAGAAGAAAGCCGCGTTCCAGAAGTCGTTCCCGTCCTGCACCAGTCCGTAAAACAGCTCACCCTCATTGGGAATGCGCCGAAACTGACTGAGGTTCCGCTCAAAGGGATCAGGCGAATAGAAATGATGCGGCGTCTGAAGCAAGCCAAGCCGGTGGTCCTTCAGGAACCACCCCATCGTTATTTGCAGGAATGAGCGAGTGGGGATGTGATCGGAGTCGAAGATGGCGATGTAGTCGCCCGTGGTGCGATTCAGGGCGAAGTTGATGTTGCCCGCCTTGGCGTGGTTGTGTACCGGACGGGCGATGTATCCGCTGCCGATTTCCGCCGCAAACTCGCGGAACTCTTCACGATTACCATCATCGAGAACGTAAACCTGCAGCTTGTCGGCAGGCCAATCCATGTTTAGAGCGGCGATGACGGTGTAGCGAACCAAGTCGAGGTCTTCGTTGTAGGTAGGGATATAAACATCGACGCTCGGCCATTCCGCAGGATCCTGGGGCAGCGCAACAGGAGCTCGATGCAACGGTCTTATCGTTTGGAAAAAGCCGAGATAGAGCTCCAGAAAAGCATACAACTCGGCCACCAGGAGAAGCGCCACGAACACCAGGTCGATCAGTTTGTACGGCTGATCACTACGGACGTAAGTAACGGTTTGCCAAATGCGCCAATAGGCGTACCGAGTGGTCGCGAATGTGGAAAGCACGATCAGAGCAAGCGTGGCCCGATTTGCTCGGGCGCTTCGGTTCAGTATCCAGGCCCCGAGGAACAGCAACCCGCCAACGATAGCTTGGGATTTCCAGTCCAGTGGGACGACGGCAAAGATCCCGAGCACGCCCAGAAAGAAAATAGCCAGCAGGGCACGCGAAATCCTGCCCCAGATGCTCTGGGGCGTATCGAGCGGCATCGCTGAATCCATGATGTCCCTTGACTTGCAATCTAAGCAATGCTGTCGATCCACTGGCTGAGACGGACAAAATCTTGTACCACCGGCGCCCCGCGGGCATAATCGACAACCGTCTTGCCCGCGGCCAGTGCTTCGGCAATTTCGTCGCTGCGCTGGATTGAAATTGGAAGCAGCCGTTCTCCGAGTTGCTGATGCAATTGCTGGCGAATCTCAAGGTGAAGCGCCCGCGCGGGATTGAATTTATTGAGCACGTAATACAGGACAACTTCGTCGCCGGCGCCTGCCTGCTGTTGATGGCAAAACTGTTCGAGCTTCTCCACGCCAATGGCGGAATGCAGATCGGGCACGATGACTACAAGGCAGGTGCGGGCTGCTTGGAACAGGGGCCAGCGCGACTTATGGGCGCCGGCCGGCGTATCGATGATCACGTGGTCAAAATTGTCGCCTAATGACGAAACTTGAAGTTGCAACCGCTGGATCATGCTGGCCCCATCCGTGCCGGCCCCATCCGTGCCGGCCCCATCCGTTTCGTCTTCCCGATAGAGATGAAGCGGTAGGCCGCCTTCGTCGTCGTCCAGGAACGTCTCGAGGGAGCCGCTGCGAAAACTACGTCCGCCGAAGTACATCGGCAACAGGCTATCCGCGGAGAAATCCGCTAACATCACGCGTTCGCCGCTCTCTCTCAACTGCTGGGCAATGGTGGCGCAGATGGTTGTTTTCCCGCTGCCTCCGCCTAGCGAAAACACGGCGACGGACCCCTTGGGAAGCTGTCGCGCTGCAGCCCAGCGGCCCCCCGACTGACTTACGTTTCTGCCAGCCGCCTCTCTCACCGCCGCCCGTCGGTCGCCGGCAGTAGGTACGGCTGAGAATGTCGCCCCGGCGTCCGACGACGTCTGCGCTAGCTCCTTCTGCGATGCCGCCCCTCGATCCTTCAACCCTCTTAGCCGGGACGCACCGGAGGGAACCCCGACAGGATTGGACCGGAGCACAGGTAAGCGAGAGTGAAGCTTAGTATTGGTCACTCCGTTCCGCCGCCCGTCGTAACTGTTTTCCTGCGGCGTCGGCTCGTTGCCTGCTGGGGGGACAGTCTGCGCTTCAACTACTGACTCGGTTGGTTCGGCGGCCATGGCTTGGTTTCCCGTGTCAAGCGAAACTTCGCTTTCGATGGGTGCAGGCGCGGCCGTTGGCAATGTCCCCGCAGCCCCAATCTCCCGCGCTGGAGCAGCTTCGCCCGGTGTAGCCGCTGGGGTTGCATGGCGCGTGGAGGCAAATTCACGATATTTCGAGGAGTCAAGCCCCGCTCGGGAATACAAGGCAGCGATGTCATCCGGCAGACGAGGGGCCATCTATCTCCCAATTTACTTGTGAAGTCAATCAGATACACATGAGTTGGGCAATGGAGGGCCAAGAATGCCAGCGGATGGCCGTATCCATAACTCATACTGGGTTGCCAGCTTCCAAACCCCACAAGAGCTCTCATTCAATTCAAGGAGAGCGAATCCATTGAAGCACTGTAGGGCTATAGATAGCAACAATTATTGGCTGTTTTGTGCTAGAAGTCAATACCACTTTAGCCTTCATGCTTTCCCGCTTGACCCTTTGGCGCTTTTCTGTAAGAGTAAGCGCACGCAAATTTTGAGTGGGGAATTTGCCATGCGCTCGGGCCTTCCCACCTTAGAGTTCGATGTCTCCAAACTGATGATACGCATTGAGGTCACGCTCAACGCCGATCCCACGGCCATCAGTCCCGTGGTGGAAGGCATTATGGAGATGGCGCGCAGACTTGAATGCGCCGCCGGGAAAGAATTTGAGATTGAAACTGCCCTGCGCGAAGCCCTGGCCAACGCCATCGTTCATGGCTGCAAGAACGATCCCACCAAGAAAGTCCAGTGCTGTGTAGGTTGCGATGAGGAGCGCGGGATGCTCATTGTGGTGCGCGACCCAGGCGCCGGCTTCGATCCCTTCGCTATCCCCGATCCCTGCAACGGCGAAAACGTGTTCTCCAACCACGGCCGCGGTATCTACCTGATTAACCAACTGATGGACGAGGTGAAGTTCGAACGCAATGGCACCGAAATCCATATGCGAAAATACTAAAGTGGCCCCAACGAGAATGTGGTCGACTTTGTCTGGTAGAGCCAGCCCGGCTTACCATCTTCGGCCATTTGCCTCTGGCCGGCCAGCTCGACACCACATTCGGAACGAACGGTACTGTCACAACCGGATTCGGGTTTGCCTCTGTCATTGCTAACGGTCTGGCAATCCAGTCCGACGGCAAGATGGTTGCGGTCGGAAGCTACTTACAATTCGTGCCCACCATGGTTACGACAGTGCGTTTAAAGTAACTGCGCTACTTGGGTCAATAGACGGCGCGCGAAACTTGGAGACCCCGAAAGACTACTGCTTCGCACTATTCTGGGCCATCTTCTCTTTCAGCTTGCTAAGCGCCTCGTGTGCCTTCTTAGCATAAGGTCCGTCGGGCAGGATCTTCAGGTAGGCCTGGTAATTCTCGGTCGCGCCGGCGGTATCGCCGGTCTTGTTCAACACTTCGGCAAGTTTGAAGGTCGCTTCCGCATCGTGGGGCTTGAAATCCAGCGCTTCACGATAGCGGCTGATGGCCGCGTTGTAATTTTCCTTCTTGTAGTAGAAGTCGCCAACTTCCACGTCCTTCATCGCCTTCATAGGATTGTAGGGGGTGAACTCATCGATATCGCCATTGCCCAAACCGGCCTCGGGATGGGCTTTCACATCGTCGGACGGCGCGGCAACATCGATCTGCGTCTGCTTGCTGGAACTCTCTCCGGCGGGAACATTGTCGGAGCGCGGAGGATTCTTGGCGTTGTCCTTGGGCGGAGGCGCCGACTTATCGGTAGGCACGCGTTCGACGGGGGGCGGAGGCGAGTCTTGCGCCTTGGCTGCGGCGGTCAGCCACAGACAGAGTATCGCGACGAGAAGATAACGAAACCGCACATCCATATTCTATGTGAACCCGCGAGTCCGAGTGAAGACTCGGCCCCGCAATTTCGAGGACAAGATCAAATGGATTACCATGATCTTGCCAGACCCACCGTCGGGATGCGATAGTGTCGCGCAACCAGCCATTCAGCCTTAGAATCGGACTTCTGTGAAAATGAGTAGGCTTGGTTCGGATTCCATGAGCACGCAAGCGTCTGCAGACACGGTTCTCCGTCTCCCCACTCCAGAGGACCTTCCCAAGAGCTGGCTCGGCCGGTTCTTCGCTCACGACAATCTGGCGAAATTGTCGCACCGGCCCGAGCGCACTTATCCGTGGTATCTGGTGCTCTGGTTGACCGGCGTCGATTATTTTTCCACGCTGGGATATCAGCCGGGAATCGCCCTGCTCGCCGCCGGCGCGCTGGCCGTGCCTGCCACCGCGGTCCTGGTTGCGGTGACCTTGTTCGGGGCCGTGCCTGTCTATGCGGCAGTGGCCAAACGGTCATACGCCGGACAGGGGTCGATCGCATTGCTGGAGAACCTGCTCCCCGGCTGGACCGGCAAGATCTTGGTTCTGGTTTTGCTGGGATTTGCCGCCACCGACTTCGTCATCACCATGACGTTGTCGGCCGCCGACGCGGCGCGCCATGCCATTGCGAACCCTTACCTGCATCCTTTCGCCGGCGACTCGCGAATGCGGGTGACGCTCGGTCTACTGGTGCTGCTGGCAATCGTATTCCTGAAGGGCTTCCGCGAAGCCATCCGTGTTGCTGACTATGTTGCCATTCCCTACCTGGTGCTGAACGGCGTCGTGTTGTTGTGGTGCGGCTGGAAAATCTTGCTGCATCCTGAATTGTTTTCTCACTGGCACGCGGCGCTGTTCAGCACACACGCCGACTGGACGGCGATCTTCATCGCCTCGGCACTGGTGTTTCCCAAGCTAGCGTTAGGCCTCAGCGGATTTGAGACCGGTGTCTCCGTGATGCCGTTGGTGTCGGGAGCAGGGCCCGGAAAAAGCGAGGAAACAATTCCCGGCCGCATCGCTGCGACGCGGAAGCTGTTGGTGACCGCGGCCCTCATCATGAGCGTGCTACTGCTGGTCTCCAGCTTTGTCACCGGAGCGCTGATCCCGGAGAGTGCTTACCGGGTCGGAGGCCCGGCGGACGGACGGGCCATCGCTTACCTTGCCCATCTCTATCTGGGCAACGCCTTCGGTACGGTTTACGACGTGTCCACCATACTGATTTTGTGGTTCGCGGGAGCGTCGGCCATGGCCGGACTGCTCAACCTGATCCCGCGTTACTTGCCGCGTTTCGGCATGGCGCCCGACTGGGTAGCCTACCAGCGGCCGCTGGTGCTGGTGCTGTTGGCAGTTGATGTCGTGGTGACACTGGTCTTCCGCGCTTCGGTTTCAGCCCAGGGCGGCGCCTATGCCACCGGCGTTCTAGTGTTGATGCTGTCGGCGGCAGTGGCGGTCACGATTTCCTTGTGGCGGGAGTCCAGCGTGCGAAAGCCGCTGACCCTGTTGCTTCCGTTCTATTTTCTGCTGGTCGCAATGGTGTTCGTGTATACGGCGATTGCCAATGTGGTGGAGCGGCCCGACGGCGCCATCATTGCCAGCATCTTTATTTTTCTGCTGCTCACTGCCAGTGCGTTGAGCCGCATCCTGCGTTCCACGGAGATGCGGGTTTCGCAGGCCACGTTTCTGGACCAGCAGTCGGCGGAAGTATGGAAGACGATCAGCGGCAAGAAGGTCAACCTTATACCGCATCACATGGCCACGCCTGAGCACCGCGCGCTGCTGAAGCAGAAGGTGCGCGAACATTACCGGATCGAGGGTCCACTGGCTTTTCTGCACGTCAACCTATTGGACAATCGCAGCGAATTTCTGGCGCCCCTGCGGTTACAGGTGTTTCAGGAAGACGATCACATTGTGATCGAAGCCTTCGGCGCGGTGGCCATTGCCAACTCCATCGCCTACATCAGCGAGTTATTGGACCCCATCAGCATCGTGCTGGGACTGACGCATCGCACCCTGATGAAGCAGTCGCTGCAGTACTTGCTCTTCGGCGAAGGCGATACCGGATTGCTGGTTTACTCCGTCCTCGTCCGATACTGGGAATCGATCCAGCGGACAGCTAACCTTCCACTGCTGCTGCTGGTGAGCGAGTCGGTGTATGTTGATCGATCATGACGCTTCTGCGGGAAAAATCCTGCTCTAGCCAGAGCGTAATCCTTCGGGCCAGTGCAATCCGCCGGCGCCATTTGCCGGCGCTGGTTTACGCGTGTCCTCGGGACTAGAGGGATCGTCGGTCGCAGTGTGGTCTGGGAGAAGGAACGCTATCGGCGGGAGCCGGAGACTACATCTCCGGCTTTTCATTCTTCAGCAAATTGGCGATGGTATTCAGCAGAACATCCGGCCCTTCGCCCTTCGACAGGAAGCCATCGGCAAACTCAATTCCAGCAGGCTCTTCGGTCGCGGCCGAAACAATGAGGATTGGCACTTCCGATTTCAACTGCTTCATTTCCTCAGCGGTTTCTACTCCGGTCTTGTCGGACAAGAAGTGATCCGCAATCACCAAGTCCACTGGATATTGCTTGAACAATTCGAGTCCTTCCTCGCCCGAGGAAGCGGTCAGAACGGAATATCCGGCGCTGGCGAGCAAAAGCTTGCGAACTCGCAACGCGACGTCGGCGTCATCAATACACAAGATGAGCGGCAGTTTCAAAACCGGAGATGTCATAAGGGGCCCTACCGTGCGCGCCCTAGTATAGCGCAACAGGAGCCCTGCCGGATGGTCAATTGTGCACACTGCCCCGGCGCACTTGGGGACCCCAGGAAAGAGCGCGTCGATTTTTCGGGTTTTCGCGCCGAAAGCTGAAGACTGCCGGCTGATGGCCGCTTCTAATGCCAGGTATATCCCAGCATGAATTGCAGGTTCGCATTCAGGCCAGGATTGTGGTTGCCCAGTGACGCATTCGACAAGTGATACGCCTTCACCGAAATGTCCCAGGAGTTCCGGCCCTTGCCAAAAATTTGCGCGCCGATTTCAGGTCCACTGGTGAAGTTGATCTGCGAGGTATCGCCAGGCGGGAGGTTGTGGTTGCTGAAGACCGCTCCGCCCACGGCGGCGAAGTAGGGCGCTACCTTGCAGCCGCTGGTGAAGTTCCACTTGAAGACAACCGGATCGACGCCGCCGGCGTACTGCCCGCCGTTGATCCAATATTCGTCAAGGGGCACGATGTCGATCGCCATTTCATAGGTGCCGCGCAGGATTCCCGGGCCGTGCTCGTTGGTCAGCACTCGACCGAGGCGGAAACCGAGGACCAGATTTGAGCCGCTGGGAGAGCTGGCGACCGTGGTGCCGCCGCCAAAAAACACTCCTTTGTTCCACTCGGGATGGCGGAGTACGTCAACCGGACTATCGGTGGGAAGTTGAGCCAGCAACGGCGCGCAGGCCAGGCAGCAGACGAGGGCAAGCAGAGTGGCTTTGATCATTGTGTTTTTTGGAGCAATGGCAAAAGTTAACAGGTTGTGCCTTAGTCGCGCAAACGGCGCGGGCGGCGATTAGCAGTTGGCAATTAGCATTTGGCTTTACCAACGGCCAAGTGCTAAGGAAACTCTGATCAAGTCACGGCGAGGCCCGCGGCGGCTAAAAGCCGAATTGATTTTGCAGCACTTACGGACGGCCTGAAAGGCCGTCCCCTTCAAAGGTCCAGACTTAATCAGAGTTTCCCTAACGGCTAATGGCTTCCTGCAATGCGAAATACCTTCGCGCCTGGTGCACATCTTTAGCGATTTGCTCGCGCAACGCTTCCACCGAGGGAAATTTGATCTCCGGCCGCAGCCGCTTCAGGAAGATCAATTCCAACTCCGTATCGGGCAGCAAATCGATGGGATGGAAGTTCAGCAAATGGCTCTCGATGGCGAATGAGTCCGCGCCAAATGTCGGACGGTTGCCGACGTTGGTTACCGCTTCGAAACATTCCCCGGCAACCCGCAGCCAGGTGACGTAGACGCCGTCTGCGGGTACCAGTTCTTCATAGCGCGCCAGATTGACCGTCGGCACCGTGTACTTGCGCCCGTAGCCGCGACCGCGACCGGGATTGGAAAAGATGCTGAACGGCCGTCCCAGCAGCGCGCGGGCTTTGCCCACTTCTCCGCTCGCGATCAGCTTGCGAATTTGGCTGCTGGAAACGTGATGCCCACGCAATATCTGCTCGGAATAAATTCCAGCCTCGAAACCAAACTTCTTTCCCAGCTCGGCGAGCGTGTCGACGTTACCTTGCGCCTTATGGCCAAAGTGGAAGTTGTAGCCTTCATGTACTTCGCGGGCGTGTAGAGTTCCGGCGAGCACCTGTTGGGCAAACTCTTCCGCCGTCATTAGCGACAGGTCGCGAGTGAAGGGCAACACCAGCACCGCGTCTACGCCGGTCTTCTCCAGGAGTTCCAACTTGATCGGCAACGGGGTCAGCAGCTTGGGCGCAACATCAGGGCGCAAGATGCGCGTGGGATGCGGATCGAAGGTGACGACCACGGCCTTGCCAGCGAGCGCGCGGGCCCGTTCCGCCATATGCCGCACTACTTCCTGGTGGGCGCGATGCACTCCGTCGAAATTGCCCACGCTGACCACGGTTGGACCAAACTGCGACGGCACTTCATCAAGACGGCGGAATACTTGCATGGTTGGTTGTCGGCTGCGACGGGCTAAAGCCCGCTCTTCTTAGAATGAGCGCTGCAACGCTGGCCTAAAGGCCTGCTCTACCAAGGCTCTGCTTCTGCTGCAACGCCGGCCTAAAGGCCTGCTCTACCGCTCCCCTCTACAAATCGAACTCCAGTTTCAGGCCGTCCTGGGCCAGGCGTACGTTGTCAGGCAGCGCCGCATTGGTCGCTTCATGCGGCAGGTCGTGCGAGATGTGGGTGAAGTAGGTGCGCTTGGGCTTCAGCCGGTCAACGATCTTCAGCGAATTTTCCACAGTGGAATGCGTGGGATGCGGATGATGGCGCAAGGCATCGAGAAACAGAATGTCCAACCCTTCGAGTTGGGCCAGCGACTCCTCTGGAACGTTGCTGAAGTCGGTGAGATACGCTGCCGATCCGAAGCGATAGCCTTCGATGGGAACGTCGCCGTGCATCACCACCAGCGGGGTGAACGTCGCTCCAAACAGACTCACTGGACCATCCATTGGCTGCAACTCCACTTGCGCCAGGCCTCCGTACTTGTAGTTCGCTTCGAAGATGTAGCGGAAGACGCTGCGCAAAACCTCTGCGGTGCGGGCGCTGGCGTAAAGCGGAATCTTGCCGCCACCAGTCACGCGCGGAAAGCTTAGCGGCCGGACGTCATCCAAACCAAGAATGTGGTCGGCATGACCGTGGGTGTAGAGTACCGCGTCGATCTTGCGAATGTGCTCGCGAATGGCTTGCTCGCGAAAGTCGGGCGTGGTATCGATGAGGACGGTGTGGCCTTCCCACTGCACCATCACGGACGGGCGGGTGCGCCGGTCGTGCGGGTCGGCCGAGGTGCACACGGCGCAATCGCAGCCGATGGTGGGCACTCCCATCGAGGTCCCGCTGCCCAACACCGTGAGCGTTGCTTTCATCAGACCTTGCCGCCAGCGCCGGGCCCACCCTGCGGCGGACGCGTGATCAGGTTGGTGACTTCCAGGTAGGCCATGCGCAGCTCATAGAGGCAGTTCTGCAGCATGTTCTCTTCTGCCTGAGCGAGATTGCCCTTGGTCTTCTGCTGCAGAAGGGATAGCGTGTCGATGGTTTGGCGCGCGCCCATCAGGTCGACCTCCGGCTTTGCCCCTTGAGGGGCCGCCAATCCCAGCTGCATCAGCGCAGTCATGTAGATCGACGCCACGAACTTCTCGAAGGTGATCTCGAAGTCTTGCGCACGATGCGGCTGGCCCTGCTTGCGCATTTCTTTCTCGATGCGCGCGTCAATCTCCCGGGTCGATTCTTTGTAAGCATCGACCGAAGCTTGCTGCTCCTGGGCGCTAGGTGGCTCCGCTTCCGGCTCTAGCGGGGCGGAGGTCTGCACAGACATCGGCTGCGCCGCCTGGTTCTGGGATTCGCGCTCCTGGTTGACCCGCTGCTGGGCTTCGCGGGTCTCGCGCTCCCGCTCGGCGCGGCGCTCTTCATCTTCCACTACGTCCTGACGCAACTCGCCGTCGGTGCCGAAAAGACGGCGATCGGTCACTACAAATTCAGGTCTCTGCTCTTTTTCTGCCATAAACTCCATTCAATCTCTAAAAGGAAGTGTTTGTACGGTCGCACTCTGTCCGCCGATTTCGACGGGCGTGCCCGGCGCTGCTAGCTCGCGCCGCAAATAACCGAGCGCCAAGGTTCGTTCGCCGCTGGGGAAGGGCACGCGCGCCGCACTGGTGGTTTCGCCCACATCTTTATCGTTGGCGCGGACCTTGGTGCCCGGCGGCGGCGGATCGCCCTGAACTTCAAATCCCACGAACGCCCGATGCACATTGCCACGGGCACGAACCCGCTCCACAATCTCTTGCCCGATGTAGCAGCCCTTGCTGAAGTTCAAGGCATGCTGCTGGCCGGTTTCCTGCGCCAGATCGCGCTCGCGCAGGTCCACACCATAACGCGGAACGCCACGCGCGATGCGGTACAACTCCAACGCATCGGTGCCGACGGGCGTGGATCCAGCCTGGACCAGAGCGTCCCAAACTAGGTCGACATTCCCGGAGGCGAGCCATATTTCGTAGCCATCCATCTGGGGCTGCACGCTGCGCGCGACCGAGATACCGAGTTCGTGACAAACGGCGTCGATCACCTGTCCTGCTCCGAGTTGTGAAACGTCAATGCCCGCTGATGCGAGAACTTCGCGCCCCTTGGGACCAGCAACTCCAATTGCGCTCAGCTTGTCGGTGATGTCGGCGACTTCAACGTCGTCCATGATGATGTAGCGCTCGAATGTCGCGGCGATGGCGGGCGCCTGCGCCCGGTCGGTCGTCACCAGCAAGTAGTCACCACGGTTATAGGAGGTCAGGTCTCCCTGGTTGCGGCCCTGCGCGTTCAGCAGAAAGCTGTAGACGCCGTGTCCCAGCGCCAGGTCACGAATGTTGTTGGTGACCATGCCATTCAGCCAACGCACGCGATCTTCTCCGCTGAGCACCAGCTTGGCCTGCCAACTTAAATCAAACAAAGCACTTCCCTGCAGCAGCCCGCGGAACTCAGCCGCCGTATCACCATAAGTGGCCGGAGTATCGGCTCCCCGATAGCTTCCGAGGCGCCCGCCCGAGGCGGCGAACCTTTCTTGTGGCGTTGAAATGCTCATGCAGAACCTTTGATTATAGCGAAGGCGAAAAGGACGCGCTGGAGCACTCGACGCTATCCCTTCGCCTGGGGTTGCAATCCGAGTATTCGACGCACGTCTTTGCACAGAGTTTCAGCCGGCTTAGTGTTTGATGGTGACCTTGTGTCACTATTGTTCCGGGCTGATATTCATGCGAGACGTTGTTCGGGGAGCGGGGACCTATATGGCAGTTCTGATTGTGCTATTTGGATCGCTGCTGCTTTATCGGGGTCTTGGTGCAATGGGCGTAGGAGCATTGCAGACATGGTTAGCGTGCGCCCGCTTTGCCTTGGCGACGATGTTCGTCTTCACCGCGATGGCACACTTTGCATCGCCGAGGAACGACCTGATCGCCATGGTACCTCCAAGCTTTCCCCGGCCCGATCTGCTGGTGACGATCACGGGAGTGCTGGAGTTCGCGGGCGCAATCGGGCTGCTGCTCGTTCCCACCCGGCCATGGGCGGCCTGGGGATTGATCCTGCTGCTGCTGGCGATGCTGCCGGCAAATATCAGTGCCGCACAGCGCGGCGTGTTGTTGCGGGGACATGCGGCCACTCCGTTGTGGGTTCGCATTCCCCTGCAAGCCTTATTCATCCTGTGGACATGGTGGGTCCGATGAAGCGGCAGTTGGCATTTGGCAGTTGGCAGTTGGCTCTTAGCTTTTAGTTCTTAGCTGTTAGCCCGCGAGATCGCTACGAGGAGTAATTGCGCGAGCCTACTTCACAAATTGCCGTAGGTCAGATTTGTGTCAGGGCACGACTTTTTAGTCGTGCCGTAGCTGCGTTTTAAAAGGACGGCTTTAGCCGCTGAGGACAGGGGCTGAAGCCCGCCGGAGAAGGGACCTTTTCGGCCCGGCTGAAGCCGGGCCCTGACACAAGGCGCCTCGTACGATTCATAAGATGGGGCCTAACCACTAGCCATTGGCTTTCAGCGTGCGGGTTTCTTATGAGGAGGCCAATTGCATACTGAGGGAAATGAACACCCAGTCGACTCCCACCGTGCACCGCGGTCTCTCGTCTGCTAAGAGCTAATAGCCAAGAGCTAAGAGCCTGAATGCTGAGTGCTGAATGCTGAATGCTGACTGGCTCCTCTTCAATGCTAGTATTTTCCTGACCATGACCAGACGCATCGCAGTTGTTCCCGGAGACGGCATCGGCAAGGAAGTTATCCCCAATGCACTCGAAGTGGTTCGCGCCACGGGCGCGTCCGTCGAGTTCACCACCTTCGATTGGGGAGCGGACCGCTACCTGATCGACGGCACCACCATCCCCGCCGACGGATTCCACATGCTGGCCCGTGACTTCGACGCCGTCTTCGTCGGCGCGCTCGGCGATCCCCGCGTGCCCACTAACATTCACGCCAAGGAAATTCTGCTGGGCATGCGCTTCAAGATGGACCTCTACGCCAACGTGCGTCCGGTGCGCCTGCTCGACGCTTCCCTTTGCCCGCTGAAGAACGTCACGCCCGACGACATCAACTTCACCGTCATCCGCGAAAACACCGAAGGCGTTTACATGGACATGGGCGGCAACTTCAAGATGGGCATGCCGGAAGAAGTCGCCACCCAGGAGGACATCAATACCCGTAAAGGAGTGGAGCGAGTCATTCATTTCGCCTTCAAGTACGCCCGCGACAACGGCCGCAAGAAAGTCATGATGTCGGACAAGTCGAACGTGATGACCTACGCCGGAGGCCTGTGGCAGCGCGTGTTTAAGGAAGTGGCGCAGCAGTATCCCGAGATCCAGACGCAGCACATGTACGTCGACGCGCTCTGCCTGCAGATGGTGCGCGATCCAAAATCGCTCGACGTGATCGTCACCAACAATATGTTCGGCGACATCGTCACCGACCTGGCCGCGGCGCTGCAAGGCGGGCTGGGCATGGCCGCTAGCGGCAACATTCATCCCGGGCGGACTTCGATGTTCGAGCCGGTACACGGCTCCGCTCCGCCGATCGCGGGAAAAAATATGGCCAATCCCATGGGCTCGATTCTGACCGCAGCGATGATGCTGGCGCATCTCGGCCTCAATGCCGAAGCACAGAAGATCGAGAACGCGGTGCTGGACGCTGTCCGCGAGAAGAAGACCACGGTGGATGTCGGGGGATCACTGGGAACAAAGGAGTGCGCGGCCTGGATCGCGGAGCGGGTGGCGAAGTAGTTGCTGTTCGCTATTCGCTGTTCGCCATTCGCTTTGGCCAAGAAGCGCGTTGAATGAAACAGCCTGCGACGTTGCGAGCGAGACAGGCGAGAGAACGGGTTGGCGACCTCGCGGCGGGACGCAAATAAAGTAGCCCCGTTTCGAGCGTGAAGAGTTCTCATAGCTAAGGACGCCCCTGATAAGCACGGTCTGATTAAGTTTGTTGTTGAAAGGGACGGCCCTTCAGGCCGTCCGTAAGGTAACTGCAAATTGATTCCGGCTTTAGCTAAAGCCCGACATTCAAGAGACTCGTACGGCACGGCTGAAGCCGTGCCCTTTCAAACCCGATTTATGAGATAGCTTCCAATTATCTGGACTTACGCCGACACGGCCGCCTTCTTCTCTGCCTTCGCCGCCTTTTGGGCTAGCGTCAGCTGCTTCCGCAGAATCCGTATTCCGGCATCCACATGCTTTTCTTCCAGCAGAAATGGCGTGAGGAAGCGCAGCACGTTGTCCTGGGTCACGTTGATCAGCAGGCCGTTGGCGAGGGCGCCGTCCATGATCGGCTTGCCGGGGATATTCAGCTGCAGCGCCTGAATCGCGCCGACGCCGCGCACCTCGGTCGCGATATCGAACTTGTCGACCAGCTCGCGCAGCTTCTGCGAGAAGTACGCGCCCACGCGGCGCACCCGCTCCAGCAGCTTCTCGTCTTCCAGGATCGCCAGATATTCCAGCGCCACGCGGCAAGTCAGTGGACCACCGCCAAAGGTTGTGCCGTGTTTGCCGGGCGTGATGTGCTGGGCGAAATGCTCTTTGGCGAGAAACGCGCCCAACGGCAGGCCGGCGGCAATGGGCTTGGCAATGCAGACCACATCCGGCGTGACCCCGAAATGATGGAAGGCGAACAGCTGCCCGGTGCGGCCCAGTCCGCACTGGATCTCGTCGAAGATGAGCGCGGCCTGGTGCTGATCGGCCAGCTCGCGGCAGGCCAGCAGAAAATCCGGCGTGCTCTCCTGAATGCCGCCTTCGCCCTGGATGGGCTCCAGCACGATGCCGCAGACTTTCTCGTCCATGGCGTGGCGCAGCGCTTCTGCGTCGTTGAGCGGGACGAAGCGCACGCCTTCCAGCATAGGATCGAAATCCTGGCGATACTTTGCCTGGCCGGTGAGGGCCAGCGCGCCCATGGTGCGACCATGGAAAGAATTGTCGAGCGCGATGACGATCGACTTCTCCGGACTGCCCACCGCGTGCCCGGCGGCGCGCACCAGCTTCAGCGCGCCCTCAATCGCTTCAGTGCCGCTGTTGGAGAAGAAGGCGCGGTCCATCCCCGAGGCGTTGCACAGCTTCTCGGCCAGCAGCCCCTGGTACTCGTTGTAGTAGAGGTTGGAGACGTGGATGATCTTGGCCGCCTGGTCGCGAATGACCTTCACGATGCGGGGATGCGCGTGACCCAGCGCGTTGACGCCCAGCCCGGTGAGGAAGTCGAGATAGCGCCGGCCCTCGACGTCATAAACGTACACGCCCTTGCCGCGGGCAATGGCCAGCGGGTAGCGGGCATAGGTATTCAGCAGATACTTCTGTTCACGATCGACGATCTCTTGATAAACGGACACCATGATGACCTCGCAAAAGTTTTATTGTAACGTGCCGATGGGAGTCCTTGATTCCTCACCAAGGTTGAATGCTCGTGGGCAGACAGTCCAGGTAGAGCGGGCCTTCAGGCCCGCGTCAACGGCTTCGCCAACTTTGGGAGCCCCGCAGGGGCGGCACGGAAAACCCGACTGTCGTACCTACGGAGTCTGTGTCATAACCCTGTCGCCGCTCCGCGGCTCGTTCAAATTTCCCACTTTACCCGGCGCTCACGCGCCGGGCTAACTTCATAGCCGCCGCTGCGCGGCTGGCTCGATGGAAATTTCGAGACATTGTCCCACCCTACTTTTCGATTCCGAGCTACGACACAGACACCTACGGCACTCGGATTCTTTGGCGGCTTCGACGCTGGCCAGAAGGCCAGCTCTACCCTCCGACCTCTATCGAGGCCGCAAACTGCCACTCACAAAAATCAACCCGTCCGTGATCGATATCACAGATGTCGGTTCGGCCTTCCCGCTAGACTTTTGGCATATGTTGAGCGAGAAACAATTCCGCGAACGGGCCAAGACTGAACTCCGCCAGATTGCAAATCAAGTATTGAGCGTAGCCACCGACCGCGACATCTATTGGCGGCTGGAGCGCGAGATCGTCCAGCTCAATCCGCAACTGCGCAACGCTCGCAGCGCCTTCCTCGATCTGGTGCGCGCCGCCTACGCCGACGCCACTGCCGCGCGCGTGCTTCGCCTGCTGGATGGGCAAGACTGCGCGATCTCGTTGCCGCGGGTGCTGGCGCAACTGGCAAACTATCCGCAACTATTGCACGACCGCATTACCGAGCGCGAGTGCGCCGCCGATCAGGCCGCGCTGGCGCAGGCTGCCGAAAATCTGAAGCAGGTCAGCGAGCCGCACTTCGCCCATCACGAGCGAACGCTCTCGGCGCTGGCCGCTACGCATCGCGCGACCGACGCGGCCATCGATCTCACGATCTCGACGGTTAAGACCTACTACTGGATTGTGGCTGACAGCTACATCGATCTGGACATCAAGCACGCTGAAGACCCGATGGAGATTTTTTCCTCGGCCTGGACAGTGCCTGCGCTGGCGAAGTGAGGGCCGACAATAAAAGCAGATCCCTCGCCGGGCTGAAGAGACTGGGTCGCGACTGGTGTCGCCGCTCCGCGGCTCAGACTAATTCCCACTTGACCGGGGCCTCACGGCCCCGGCTAACATCATCCCGCCGCGTTGCGGCTGTTACGGCTACTATTGCGCAGCTCTGGTTCCACTGGAAAATTGCAGTTGCGGTTGCAACCCAGTCTCTGAAGGCCGACTCGCGGCGAGAAAAGAAACGCCTTGAACGCCGACCTGAAGGTCGACTTTACCTTTTAGCGCCGCTCGCCCTTCGCGGGTGCGAGCCCTAGCGCACCGAAATCAATGCCACTGCGACCAGGGCCCCTACGATGCCGGCGTTTTGCATCGCCGAGGTGCGTTGCTTCAACAGCACGCGGGCCAGAATGACGGTGCTGGCGGGATAGAGCGACGATAGGACGGCAGCTACGTCCAGCCGTCCGTGACGGGTGGCGGCGATGAAGAGTGCATTGGCGCCGGAATCGAACAGACCTGAAAGCAGAATAGGAACCAGAGCTAGGCGGAGCGGGCGGGAATCGTGGGAGGAGAAAGCCACGATGATCAGCATGAGCAAAGTGGAGGCGACACGCGCCGCCACCAACGGCCAGAAAATGCCGTGATGGCCGGCTTGCCGCCCGGCGACCAGGAAAAGTCCGAACATCACTCCGGCCAGAACGGCGAGCCCCAGACCGCGGTGGGAGTCGATGTTGCCGTCGGGCCGCGCGACAAACCAGACGCTCACCAGGGCGAGGGCGAAGCCTGTCAGTTGCAAACCGCCGGGAGTGCCTTCGGAGCGAATGCCAACCAGAACGGGCAAGATGGCGGTTAGAACTGAGGCCACTGGCGCGACCATGCCCATCCGCCCAATAGCGAGTCCCTGGTACAGCGCAGCGACACCGAATGCGCCTGCCACGCCAGCCACGACTCCCCAGTAGAGCGATGAGAGTGGGGGGACCGGCTCGCGGGTAAGCCAAGCCAGGGTAAGCATGAGAACCAAGCCGCAGGCGTGCGCTGCCGCCACCACGCGAAAGACGTTGGCCCGCAGGGTAGCGATGCCGCCGGCGAAATCGCCTGCACCCCAAACTCCGGCGGTCGCTACACTGAGGGCCGCGCCTGTCACCGTTCCCGAGTTCATGACGGTTACAGCCTATCGCATTACCGACACATTCGGTCGCTAGGTAAGCGACGATATAGAAAGCAGTAACCGGCCCCGCTGCCCGCAGCCTTTAGGCAAAGAAGGGGTTTACAACTCATTGGCCGGGGGCGGGTTATAGAGGAGGGGTACATGTGCTTTAGTTAACCGGAAGATGATTTTAAATTTCACAGGAAGATTCCAAAAATAATATTATTGAGCTTCATGCCGATCTATAATTGTGGAAGCTGCTCAAAAGCCGAGGGTTATTAAGTTCTGGATGGCTGAAAGCGTGGCATCCAAGTTGCTGATTCAAGAGAGGCCGATGGATCGTGATCCATTGGTGTGTCTTCCCCATCAGCCACCAGATCCGATGGTTCGAGACTTACAAACGCGCTTTTTCGCTGTTTTCCTGGCCCTGCTCAGCGTTGCCGCCATCGCCTTCGCCTGGATCAATTTCCAAAAAGAGCGGGAGACGCTTACTGCTTACGACGGGGTTTGGTGGGTCGAAGATGGCGGGCATCTGCGGGCCCAGCGGGTCGATGCCGACGGCCCCGGTCAGAAGGCCGGAATCAAGCCCGAGGACAGACTGGTCGCCATCGACGGACGGAACGTGACCAACGTTGGCAGCATGGAACGCCAACTCTACCGGATTGGGGTTTGGTCGAAAGCCGATTACTCCCTGGTGCGGCAGGGGGTCCCGGTAGAAGCGCCGCTGATTCTGGCACCGGCGGACCGGTCGTTCTATGGCGGGCTGCGGCTGATTGCGCTGGTCTACCTGGGCATAGGCCTATATGTCCTGCTGCGACGTTGGACCGCGCCCAAGAGCGCGCACTTCTACATTTTCTGTCTGGTATCGTTCATTTTTTATTCGTTCCACTACACCGGAAAGTTCAACGATTTCGACTGGATCGTTTATTGGTCGAACGTAGTCGCGTGGCTGTTGCAGCCGGCGCTATTCCTGCATTTTTCGCTGACCTTCCCGGAACGCAAGGCCGTGCTCAACCGTCGCCGGTGGCTTATTCCGGCGGTATATATGCCCGGCGCAGTTCTTCTGGCCGCACACATTTCGGTCATCTACTGGCTGCAGCCCAGCGAACTGCTGCGCTGGAACCTCGACCGGTTGGAATGGGTATACCTGGCGGCGTACTTCGTGGCGGCGACCTTCACCCTTTGGCACAGCTACCGTCACGCCGAATCGGCCATCTTGCGGCAGCAGATGAAGTGGGTAACGCGGGGAACCATCCTGTCGGTTGCCCCGTTCACGGTGTTCTACATCATCCCCTATCTTTTCGGTAGCGTGTCCAGTTGGGGAATGAAGATTTCGGTGCTGTCGCTGGTGTTTTTGCCGCTGACGTTCGGCTACGCCATCTTCCGCTACCGGCTGATGGACGTAGACCTGATCTTCAAGCGCGGCATGGCCTACACCATTGCAGCCGGCGCCATCACCGCAGCCTACTTTGGCGCGGTAGGCGTGGCGTCCGTGCTGTTTCACCAGAATTTTCCCAGCGCCGGACCCCTCGGCTTGGTGGTTGCCATCGCCGTAACCGCGTTGCTGTTCGATCCCTTTAAGAACTGGGTGCAGGACTATCTCGACAAGTTTTTCTACCGCAAGCGTTATGACTACCGGAAGACGCTGATCGAATTTGGCCGCGATCTGAACTCGGAAACCGATCTCGACCAGATGCTTACCTCGATTGTCGATCGGTTGTCGCGAACTTTGATGGTGGACCGGCTGGCCATCTTCCTTTCTAATCCCGATGACCCGGAGCAGTTTTCTTTGGCCAAGTCGTATGGCATTGCCAACACCGGCGGCCTGGATTTCGACTTCCTGCACGTGGAGCGGCCGGAGTGGCAGGCGGGCCATTTGTTCTTCGACAACACCAATCAGGCGGTGCGCGAGAGTCCATCAGGGCGCGACACCATTCGCCGTCTGGAGTTGAACTATTATATTCCCTGTACGGTGATGAACCGCATAATCGCCGTCCTGGGGCTGGGCAAGACGGCGGAAGGCGATTTCCTGTCCAGCGAGGACGTACAACTGCTGGAGACGCTGGCCGGCTACATCGGCATCGCGATCCAGAATGCGCGTTTGTATAAATCTCTGGAGGAGAAGGCAGGTCAATACGAGCGGCTGAAGGAGTTCAACGAAAACATCGTGGAGTCCATCAGCGTAGGCGTGCTGGCGGTCGATCTGGAAGACCGCATCGAATCGTGGAACTCGCAGATGGAAGTCATGTTTGCCCTGCCTCGCCTGGAGGCGCTGGGCCGCGCTCTGGGGGAAGTGCTGCCGCCGGCGTTTCTGGAAGAGTATCACCGGCTGCGTCCCGGCCAGGGCATTCATAATCTGTACAAGTTCAGGCTGGGCACGACCGTGGGCGACACCCGGGTGACCAACATCGCGATTGCGCCGCTGGTGGCAAAGAACTTCAGTGTCATTGGCCGGCTGATCATCGTGGACGACATTACCGAGCGGATTGACCTGGAGTCACAGCTCACGCAGGCGGAGAAGCTGTCGTCCATCGGCTTGCTGGCGGCGGGTGTCGCCCATGAAGTGAACACCCCGCTGGCGGTCATCTCTTCTTACGCGCAGATGCTGGCCAAGCAGCTGCATGGGGACGATAAGCAGTCGGTGCTGCTGGACAAGATCACCAAGCAAACCTTCCGCGCCTCGGAGATCGTCAACAGCCTGCTGAACTTCTCGCGCACCTCGGTCGGGGAATTCGGCGACGTCGATTTGAACCGCGTCATCAAAGATACGTTAACTTTGCTGGAGCACCAGTTCAAGACCGCCGGCATTAAGGTGGAGCAGGACCTGCATCCCGACTTGCCGGCCATTCACGGCAATACCGGCAAGCTACAGCAGGTCTTCTTGAACTTGTTTCTCAACGCGAAAGACGCGATGCCGGGCGGCGGCCGGCTGACCATCAGCACGCTCAACGGTCACCGGGCGCAGGTGAAGGTTTCCGATACCGGAAGCGGGATCGCGCAGGAAAACATTCACCGCATCTACGATCCATTTTTCACCACCAAGAACAAGCCCAACCCCGGTCACAGCGGCGGCACCGGACTGGGGCTTTCGGTGACCTACGGAATCATTCAGGAGCATGCCGGCAAGATCCGGGTGGACAGCGTCCCCGGCCGCGGCACCACCTTTACCATGGAATTCCCCCTAGTACGAAAGGCGGTCAGTGCCTGAAGCAACCGTAAGCCAAATGACTTCGGGCCTGGAAGAGTTTTCCTCTCTGGGCTCGGTGCTGATCGTTGACGACGAAGCGGCCATTCGCGAGTCCCTGCAAACTCTGCTGGAATTTGAAGGCTACTCGGTGGAAACGGCGAACGACGGACAGGAAGGCCTGACCCGGATCGCCGAGCATCCTTTTGACCTGGTGCTGATGGACTTTGCCTTGCCGGAGCGCAACGGCATCGAGATCCTGCGCGACATCCGCGAGCGCGACTCCGAACTGCCGGTCATCATGATCACCGCCTACGGCACGGTGGAAAATGCGGTCAACGCCATGCAGGCTGGCGCCACCAACTTCATCCAGAAGCCGTGGGACAACGAGAAGCTGCTGGCCGACGTACGCACCGCGGTCGGCCGCCGGCGCGCCGAAGAAGAAGTCATTCAGCTCAAGCGCGCGCTCAAGCAGCGCTACAACTTCGAGCACATCATTGGCAAGAGCGAGCCCATGCTGCGCATCTTCGATCTGGTGGCACAAGTGGCGCCCAGCCGCTCCACCATCCTGTTGCAGGGTGAGAGCGGGACCGGCAAGGAGTTGATCGCCAAAGCCATTCACATGAACTCGCCGCGCAAGGACCGCGCGTTCATCCCGGTAAACACGGGCTCCGTGCCCAGCGATCTGCTGGAGTCCACGCTGTTCGGCCACGTGAAAGGCGCTTTCACCAGCGCCATCGCCAGCAAAAAGGGGCTCTTCGAGGTCGCGGATCGGGGAACGCTCTTCCTCGACGAGATTGGCACCATGAACCTGGAAACCCAGGCGAAAATCCTGCGCGTTTTGCAGGACCGCAAGTTCATGCACCTGGGCGGCATCAACGAAATTCAGGTCGACGTGCGCATCATCGCCGCCACCAACGTCGATCTCCGGCAACAGGTGAAGGAAGGCAAATTCCGCGAAGACCTTTTCTACCGGCTGAACGTGATCACCGTCGATTTGCCGCCGCTCCGCCAGCGGAAAAACGACATTCCGCCGCTGGTGGAATACTTCATCGTCAAATTCGCAAAAGAGAATGGCCGGCCTCCGCTGCACGTGATGCCGGAAGCGCTGCGGCCGCTGCTGGACTACGACTGGCCAGGCAATGTGCGCGAGTTGGAGAATGTCATCGAACGGGCCGTGGTATTAGCCACCGGTTCGAGCTTGATGCCCGATCTGCTGCCGGAAAACCTGACCGGTCGCGGCAGTAACTTTGCGGTCATGGACCATCATCCCGACGCTTCCCTGTTCGAGATCATCGAAAACTGCGAACGGCGGGTGATCGGCGATATGCTGGAGAAGTGCGGCTGGAACCAGACCGAGGCGGCCGACCGGTTTCGTATTCCGTTGTCTACTCTCAACCAGAAGATCAAGCGGCTGAATATCGAGATCAAGAAGAAGGGGCGGGAGTAAAGGCCGCACTTGGCATTTGGCATTTAGCATTTGGCGCTGAGTCATGAGCGTTCCGCCGTTCCGCTAAACGATCTGCGCTTGCCGGTTCAGCGCCACGCGACGAATCGTAAATACCCCATCTGCTTGGTCGCTTGAAGTTAGTCTTCCGTCCTGCAAGACGGTTCCCATAACTACCATCGGCGGCAGGACTGAATGCTGATTGCGAACCGCCAAGTGCCAAATGCTAACTGCCAAATGCCGACTTCCACTTGTCACACCTGAACGTGAGATGCGTCACAGCCTAGACGTGCAAACTCGGAACACAATTACAGCAGGATGGGTAGCGGAGAAGGGGCGTCTGGCGGGAGGGCGATCATGTCCGAAGACAAGCGCGATGTGCTGGAAGTATTGCGTTACGAGCTAAACTTCATCGAACAGGGCGGTTACGGAAACTGGTATAGCACCCCCTGGGGTCCAGCTTCCATTTTCCAGGACTCGCTCTCGTGTCCCAATCATGGCGATCCCACGCGGCCACACGCCTGTCACGAGTGCCTACTCTACGACTTTGTGCCTGAGGAATACCGCACCGAGGACGTGCCGTGTCACCATATCCCACTGAATCGCCACGGAGTTACGGTCGCAAGTCCGAACCAGACCGAAGACGAGCTGCGGGAAAACGTAAAGCACTGGCTGAAGCGGACCATCGCGAAAATCGAGGCGGATCGCGTCAAGCAGAGAGCCTGATTGGTCTGCATTCACCCTGCACTCCGCGTCTGCGTCGCGGAGTGTTTCATTTTGGAACAGAAAGTCGGTTAATTTGCTGCTTCTGCGGTTTCGTGGCGCCCATTTGCAGTTAGAATTCGGCGGTACCCAGGACTCCCGGAGCGCTTAATGAAACGCAGCTTTGCCGCTCTTGACCCGCAACAGGCTTTGCATGTTGCCGTCATCATCGAGGAACGTAATGCCGAACTCTACCGACGATTCTCGGAGATGTTCCTTGAGTTCGGCGACCGCCAGTCGCTGGAAATCGCGGATGTCTTCTGGGAAATGGCGATCGAGGAAGGGGGTCACAGTTCCCTGCTGCAAAGCAAATACGCACAACAATATGGAAATCTAGTTTGCATAATAACGGAAGAGGACCTGGTGGAGTTCATCGAGGTCCCCAAACTGGAGGAGGGCGACCTGTTCGCCGGTGACGCCGACAACCGGCCCAACGCGCGCGAGCATGCCCTGCAGGTGGCGCTCAAGGCGGAAGTTAGTGCGCACCTTTTCTACGCGAATCTGGCGGAAAGCACACCGCCGGGGCCGCTGCTCCGCATCTACCAGGATCTGGCGCAAATGGAAGGTAGCCACGTCGCCTTTTTAGAAGGGAAACTGGAGCGCGATCCCGCTACCGACAATATCCACTGAAACCCGCTCTCGGCGGTGGCTGCTACAAGAAAGGGCTGCGCGGATAGCGAGGTCGGCGGGCAATCCGGCGCTGCGATTATCAATCGACAGCCACTGCTTCTACGGCTTGCTCAAGTCTGCGGGAAATGACTTGAACTCCACCTGCCGTTGCACAGTTTTCTCGGCACCTTTGGCATCGGTTGCGTGCTGAATCAGGGTACCTTTCATCACGTGAAAGCCTTCCTGGGTCGGCTGCTTACCGGTGGCGATGGTCATCAATCCGGTGAAGCCGTACCAGACGCCGTGGACCGGCTTGGTATTGAAGGTCAGACGATCGCCGGCGAGGGAGGTCTTATCGAAGAACTGATCGATGACTTGACCCTTATCGGAATCGGTATCGCCGAACCGCGAGACATAGCCGGAGAGCCTGCCATCCTGCACCGTCAGCTGGACGAACTCTCCTTCCCGCAGGAAGGTGTACATTCCGGAAATATCGTCGGCGGGACTGCTCTTGGCGTTGTCCTGTGGCGCGGAAGAGTGGGGCGGGCGGGCAACGGCGAGGGACAGCAAGCAGCCGGCCAGTGCCAGCAGGATTAGGCATCTACGAATCATGAGTACACCTGTCTCCAGCATCATTGCACGGGGCCGCCAGATTGCGAAGTAGTATATCCGCGCCACTAATGGGGCCGCGAGGACGTGCGATTTTCGATATAATCCGGGTAAAGCCACCCGGTAGAGGATGATGTCGGAAGTCACGGCAGCGAGGCCCCAGCGCGATGTTTCCGCCGAAGATGCTCCGGTATTGCTGTGCGAACTCGAACCGTGGCATCGGGTCTTTCTACGCAACCTGGGCGACCTGATTTTCCAGCGTGAGCCTCCTCCAGCTGCAACCACAGCCGCGCCCGTCCCCGTAGGAAAAGACTACTTCATTCGCACCGGCATTGCTCCGGCGAGCTTTGCCGAATCGTACGCTTCTCACATCGCGTTCGTTATAGTTGTCTACCTGGTTTGCACGCTACCGTTTTTCAATCGGTCGCCGCAATTGCGGTCGCCTTTCGAGAACACCAAGCTCGAATACTATCCGGTCAGCGAGTACCTGCCGCCCATCAACACCGCGCAAAAGGCGGCGATGAAGTCGCGCAAGGGTGCTCCTAAGCTGGCCAAGCAGGAGATTCTGTCGGTCCCGCCGAACTCGGATAACACCCACCAGACCATCATCACGCCGCCCAAGGTCAAGCTGAACCACGACGTGGCTTTGCCGAACATTGTGGCGTGGACTCCCATCCCGTCAGCCCAGCCGGTGGCCGCTTCCGCGCGATCGGTTTCGCAGTTGAAGGTGCCGCAATTCGATCCGCAGGTGGTGGGGCCGGCAGCCGATGTTTCGCAGCTCAAAGAGAAGCTGCAGTTGCCCACGTTGCCACAGCCGTCGGTGGTTGAGCCTCCGCTGACGGCCGACCAATTGAAATTGCAGCCGGGCCAGCTCAACATGGGGCAGATGGAGCCGCAGGTGGCCGCGCCTAAACTGGCGGTGCCGGTGCAGCGCGCCAGCGGGGTCGGCGATAGCGGCGCCAAGAATGTTCCGCCGTCGCCCAACGTGCAGAACCTGCCGTCGTCGCAGGGACAGGGCCAGCTCATCGCGCTGGGGCTGAATCCATCTGACGTTCACGGACCAATCTCCATGCCCAACGGAAATCGCAGTGGAGAGTTTCACGCTTCGCCGGGCGGCAAAGCGGACGCGCCGGGCACGCCCAACGTGGTGGCCATGGGCAATGCCGACAGCGGAGGCGGTCATGCGGGAAACGGCCCGGCGGGCATCATGGTTGGCGCAGCACCACCGGGAGCGAACACTTCAGCGGTAGCGGGAACTCCGGCGCCTGGTGGAATTCTGGCGAAATCGTCTTCGGCCAGTTCTACGAATCCGGACTTAGAAGCGCGGAAGCGAATGATTGCCGCGGCCATGAAGCCGTCGTTGCCGAGCATGCACGATCGTCCAGCGGCAACGCCACCTGCAACCTTGCCCGAGGACCCTGATCGCAGCATCGAGCAGCGGATCTTCGGCAGCAGGCGCTCCTACTCGCTGATCATGAACATGCCCAACCTTACCTCCGCCACGGGCAGCTGGATCATTCGATTTGCGGAGTTGAAGCAGAGTGACGACAAGAGCGCGCTGACGGCGCCGGTGGTGACCACCAAGGTTGATCCTGCCTACCCGCCCGACGTGCTGCGCGATCACGTGGAAGGCACGGTGACGCTCTACGCCATCATTCGCACTGACGGCACGGTGGATGATATCCGGGTCCTCGACAGCCTGGATTCCCGCCTTGACGAGAACGCAGTGCATGCCTTATCGCGCTGGCACTTCCGCCCCGGCATCAAGAATGGCGAGCCGGTCGCCGTCGAAGCGGTGGTGCAGATTCCCTTCCGCATGAAGCGGCTGCAGTAAGGCAGCCGTCAGCTCTCAGCCGTCAGCATTCAGCCATCGGGCATTCCAGGCTCTTGAGGATCCGACTCGAAATTCGCCGGTTAATTTCGATTTAGACGGGTTTCAGAGTCGGCGTGGTCCCGCGAGCCGGGTAGAGCGGCGCTTCAGCGCCGCGTGCACTGCGGAAGAACAAATTGCTTGAGCCATGACGGTCACTTAAATGACCGTCATGGCTCAAGCTTCGTAGTGTGGCGCAATCCCGGGCGCCAGCCTAAAGGCTGGCTCTACCCGGTCTATGCCAACTCTGAAATCGTTCTAGTGCGAAGGATCGAGCCCTGGCCACTGACAACTGATTGCTGATTGCCGACTGCTGAAGCCTCTTACTCCTTCTCGCTCTCGGCCCGCGCTTTGGCGAATTCGTCTCCCGGCTGCCAGCCAATTAGCGCCGGCTGATTGGCGGCTTGCCATCCCAGCGCGATTCCGAAGCGAGCCATCACGGCATCGCCACGGAAATCCATATCCGGATGGTACTTGTCACTGGGCTGATGGTAATGCTTGGCCACGTAGTCTTGCGCTTGTTGCATGCCCCATTGGCGATCGTGGCCCTGATACTTATCGCCTTCATCGATGGAGAACGCGGGCACACCGGCACGGGCGAAGCTGAAATGGTCAGAGCGATAGTAGTGGCCGGCGCCGGGCTGTGAGTCGGGTACGATGGTCAGCCCGAATTCCTGGGCGGTGCGTTCGACGACAGGATAAAAATTTGTCCGCTCGGCACCCGCCACGTTCACTTCCTCGGGAACTCCCAGCGGCGGCACATTGTCATAGTTCAGGTCCAACGCGATTTCATTCGCCGGCACGGGCGGATGTTTGCCCAGATATTCGGAGCCGCGCAGCCCTTGTTCCTCCGCGGTGACGGCGGCGAAGTAGATCGAGCGCTTCGGCTGCTGGCGGGCAGCGGCAAATGCTCGCGCAATCTCCAGCAGGATGCCGCAACCGGTGGCATTATCCTGCGCGCCGTTATAAATGTTGTCGGGATAGGTGCCCGGCACAATTCCAAGGTGGTCATAATGCGCGGTGTAGACTACGCCCTGTTCTTTCAGCTGGGGACCGGAGCCGGGCAGCTTGGCGACAACGTTGTTGGAATCGAAGCGGCGAACCTGGCTGACCATGTGCGCTTTCAGTTTCGCCGGCAGTGGGACAGCTTTGAAGCCTGGCTTTTGCGCCGCGGCTATCATCTCGTCAAGGTCCATACCACAGGCCTGCGCCAGCTTGCGGGCCGCGTCAAACTGGATCCACGACGCGATGCTTAGCTTCGGGGCGGGATCGTCGCGCAAGTAGGCACGCTCGCCTGACCATGAGCTGCGAACCACGCTCCAGGGATAGCTGGCCATGTCGGTTTTGTGGATCAGGATGACGCCCGCTGCTCCCTTACGCGCGGCCTGCTCGAATTTGTAGGTCCAGCGGCCGTAGTAGGTCAGCGCCTTGCCGGCGAAAAATTTCGGATCGTCCGACGGCGGCTCATTGACCAGCATGAGCAGTAGCTTGCCCTTCACGTCCACATCTTGGTAGTCGTTCCAGTTGAACTCGGGAGCATCGATGCCGTAGCCGATCCACACGATGCCGGCGTCGAGGTCATTCTGCGTCTTGCCGGTCTCATCCATGGCGACAAAATCCCGGCGGTAGATCAGGTCAATCGGATCGCCGCTGTTGGGAACGACGGTGAGGGTGGAAACATCTTGAGTAGCGATGCCTTCCATCGGAACCCTCTGCAAGTAAGTTCCGTTTTCCCCGGCAGGCTTCAGCCCATACAGAGCAAACTGGGTCGCGATGTACGCCGCGGCAATGTCGCCGCCGCGCTGGCCGGTGCCGCGGCCTTCCAATAAATCGTTGGCCAGAAAACGCACCTGAGCGCGAATCTTTTCCGCATCGACGTTAGCCATGGCCTGCTCCGCCGCAGGAGGCAGCGCCGCAACACGGGGGACCGCTGCATCGGGCGTGGCAGAGGCAGCGGGTTCGGAGGGGCGAGCAGCCTGCCCAATCAGCCGGCCGGCAAGCAGTAGGGTGAGCAAGGAAACGAGTAGCGGTTTATGCAAGGAACGGTTCTCCTGTTGGTCGAATGCAGATGCAGGAAAATCATTATTTCACGGGAAACCACCGGCGACCCCAGAGTGGGACACTCGGCGGTGAAGGTGGTGTGTCGTCCCCGAGGGACTCGGCGTTCTTCTCGACGCCTACCCAGCGCTGAAGCGCGGGCTATCTTATTTCGTCCTGCTTCGCCGGACTGGGATGTCGCGGACGGAGCCATTCCTTAGTATGGCGACCTCATCTTCGACAGCGCCGGCTCGATTTACGGCACCACCAGCGGCAACAGCTCTAACTTCGGCTCGGTGTACAAGCTGACCAACTCCGGAGGAAGCGGGACGGAAACTACGCTGTACGCCTTCACCGGAGGCGCGGACGGATTTTCCCCCATGGGCGGAGTGACGTTCGATCGCGCCGGGAACCTTTGCGGCACCATGGACACGGGCGTGTTCGAGTTGTCGCCCTCGGGCGGCGGCTGGACCGAGACGGTCCTGCAGAAATCAGATTCCTCTCGCCAAAGGCAGGCGCTCTTAATGACAATTCTTGAAACAGGAGCGACGAACTCGTAGAAATATCACCCTAGTGTGGTGTCATCTGTCTGGTCACGTGCCCGGCCATCCCTCTTCCGTTACACTAGCAGTTTGAATCGCATCGCTGTTCAAACTCCGTCCCGTCCCTACGAAGTGCTGATTGAGCGCGGCTTGCTAGGCTCGACCGCCGCGACCCTGCGCGACATGATTGCGCCGGGAGCGCGGGTCTTCGCGCTGACGTCGCCGCCGGTTCGCAAGCACTATGGCAACCTGCTGCGCAAGAGCTTTGCTAAGTCGGGACATAAATTCGAGCTACTGGTAATGCCCGACGGCGAGCGCTGGAAGACGCTCTCGCAGTTGGAAAAACTTGCGGCCAAAATGATGCGGCACGGCGCCGACCGGCAGTCGGTACTGCTCGCTCTGGGAGGCGGCGTGGTGGGCGATGTGGGCGCGTTCCTGGCTTCCATCTTCATGCGCGGCATTCCCGTGGTGCAGATTCCGACCACGCTGCTGGCGCAAGTCGACTCCTCCGTGGGCGGCAAGACGGGCGTCAATCTGAAAGCCGGCAAGAACCTGCTGGGGACGTTTCACCAACCGCTGGCCGTACTGGCCGATCCTGACGTGCTGAAGACTCTGCCCGAGCGCGAATATCGCTCGGGACTATTTGAGGCGATGAAGTACGGCGTGATTCGCAATCCTGCGATCTTCGAGATGATGGAGTCAAACAGCAACGCTCTGCTGCGCCGTGACGGCGCGCCGCTGGAGACACTGATCACGGAATGCATTCGGGTGAAGGCCGAGGTGGTGAGCGCCGACGAACGGGAGAGCGGGGAACGCCGCATCCTGAATTTTGGCCACACCATCGGCCACGCGCTGGAGGCGGAGACCAACTACCGGCGCCTGCTGCACGGCGAAGCCGTGGGCTGGGGCATGATCGCCGCCGCCATGATCGCCGCCAGCATGCAGATCACCGACACGCGAACGGCGCAGCGCATCCTTTCCCTGGTCCTCGCCTACGGGCCGTTGCCGAAGCTGCCGGTAGACAGCCGGAGCGTGATGAAGCGGCTGCTCTCCGACAAGAAGACGGTCGGCGGCGTCCCGCATTTTGTTTTGCCCACCGCCATCGGCAAGGTCGAGGTGGTCAACAACGTACCCACGCGCACCGCCATCCAGGCGATCAAAGAGATCAAGTATTTGTCGAAAGTGTAGCGCAAGTTTCGTGGTGACGGTCGCGCAGTCGTCCCCAGTTATGAAGTCATTTAACAGGTACGCGAGCAGTCAAATGAAAGTACCTCAGGGGCTAAAGCCCAGGCCTGAGTCAATTCATTGCGGCGCGGCTGAAGCCGTGCCCCTTCAAAATCGACTACACGAGATTTGCTTCCATGCCTGAGCAGAACAAACCGGCGCCAAGCCAGCGCATTGTGGGCGCTGCTCCGGCGGGCGCGCGCGATGAAGCAGCGGCCGCTGACGCGGTGCGCGACATGTTCACCTCGATTGCGCCACGCTACGATTTGCTGAACCACGTGCTCTCCATGAACATCGACCGGGTGTGGTGGAAGCGTACGGCGCGCTTGTTCTCCGAGGTTTTGCGCCGTCCCAATGCCCAGGCGCTCGACCTGTGTTGCGGCACCGGCGACATGACCTTTGCTTTGCATCGTCGCCTGAAGGGCGCGCCCACCAAACTGATTGGCGCCGACTTTTCGCACGCCATGCTGGTTCGCGCCGAGCGGAAGGCGGGCAATCGGGACATTCGCTGGGTCGAGGCGGACGCGCTGAATCTGCCCTTCGCGTCCGGCCAGTTTCAGTTGGTCACGTCGGCCTTCGGCTTTCGCAACCTGGCCAACTACGATCGCGGGCTGGCGGAGATCTATCGCGTGCTCGCTCCCAACGGCGAAGTCGGCATCCTCGACTTTGGCGAGCCCCAAGGGCTGATCGGCAAACTCTATCGCGTGTACTTCCGTCGCGTGCTGCCGGCTATCGGGACGATGATCTCGGGAGTGAGCGGGCCGTATGCGTATCTGCCGGCATCGGTGCTACGCTTCCCTTCCCCGGACGAGATGCTACAACGCATGCGCGCCGCCGGCTTTCGCCAGGTCTCGTGGACGCCATATACGTTTGGGATTGCGGGGCTGTATCGGGGGAAGAAGGCAGCGACTAGTTGTAACCCTGAGTGACCTGAAAGGTAACTTAGCACTTACAGTAAATATGGAATTGCTTCTGCGCAACGCCGTGCTCGATTGCAAACGGCAACAATATAGTGACGACGCAATCAACGCCAATGATGGTATATCGTGCAGCCCTTACCATGTGCATGATCGGATCAGCAGTCAAGATTTCCTTGTAGCCGAGTGTTTTGTTTTCCCCTCGATGGCATAACCAAATAAGCGTGAAGTACATTGCATTCACAATTCCACCAATACCTGCGGCCCACCAGAGCCCGTCCAGAACATTCTGGGTGAAACAGTCGCCGTGAGTCATAAGCAAAATAAATGCGACTAACTGAACAGTTGCAAATCCCGTGATTGCGTCAGCATATAGTTCGAGTTGCTTCACCAATTCTTTTGTCTCGTACATCATGTCCCAGCTCCTGGATGACTCGCAGAGAATTTCGAAGTTGTCAAATTATGGCCCTTGCACGCAGGAGAGGACCACTACCCGTATTAAGTCCGCCTGTCTACAGTACACCTTGAACGCGATCCCGAGCTGCTATCCATTAATTCCTAGCTAGTCCCCATTCTTGAAGCTGTCGCGCAAGGCATCCTCCACCGTGTACTGAATCACGCGGGGATAGTCGGCGCCGAGGAATTGCTGTAGACGTCCGGTATCCATGGTGTAGGAGCCGAGCATGTAAGGCATGGCTTCGGGCGGGATCGACGAGATGCCCAACGTCCACAAGAAGCGCAGCACGGCGCGAAAGGCGGCGCGCGTAGGGACACGCTTGATGGTGGCCTGGGCCAGCTCCGCGCACTGCTGGATGGTGAGCGACTCGCCCCGGCCGGCAACATTCATGATCGTGATAGGCGGGTCGGTGTTGGGCCGGTTCAGCAGCAGGACGAGCAGGCGCGCCATGTCATCCACGTGCAGGAACTGCAAGCGATTTTCCAGATATTTCTCGCCGCGGGGCAACATCAGAGGAAGGCGCCTGCCTTCAGCGCGCATACGGGCAGCGCGCTTGCTTTTACCGAGCGGGGTGCCGCGCAAAGCTCCTACCATGTAGTTCTGCATGGCGGCGCCGGTGAAGATATGCGGTCGCAGGAGGTAGATGCGGCAGTCGCCGAGGCTTTCGGCGCGATAGCGCACCACCTCATCGCTCTCGCGCTTGTGAATGGCGTACGGCAGAGTGTGTGCGCGCAGCGGCGCGTCTTCTCGTACCGGGCCCGCGGTTTCCGGACCGTAGGCGGCAACGCTACTGGGAAAGATGAATTGCCTGACGGCACCGCCGGTGCGATTGACGACGCTCACCGCTTCCATCAAGCGCGCCGTGCCGGCCACGTTGATCTGCCACATGTGTTCTACGTCGAGAACGCCGGTGGGCTGGGGATCGAGGACGAAAGCCAGGTGGACGACGGACTGCGCACCGGTCTGGCGCAACAGATCGATCAGTTGCCGGCAGCAAGCCTCACGGCCCAGGTCCATCTGTTCAAACCGGAAGAGCGCCGAACTTTCGGGTGGGCGCCGGTCTACGCCCACCACGCGAAAGTCGGACAGCAACGGAAGCAGTCTGGTTCCCAGGTTCCCCGATATTCCCGTGACCAGCACCGTCCGTTCCGATGGCATGACTACTTCGGCGGAGCTCCAGGGTTGGGAGGCGGAGCGTTGCCCCTCATGGGCGGCCCACCGGGGCCACCGGGACGGATGATGCCCGGCGCCGGCGGCGGCGCTTCCGGTCCAAAGTAGGCGTCGTTCAATACCGGCGTAACTGCGGTCTGTAGTTGCTGAATCTTGTCGTTGTACATCTGCCGTTGCAGCGTCGTAGAGATGGTGGTCTTCACATCGCTCAGCGGAATCTGACGCACCGAAACCACCTTGTAGAAGTAAAAAGCAGAGGGATCGCTGAACAACTGCGAAACCTCGCCCGCTTTCAAACTGAAGACCGCCTCGTGGGCCTCGGGCAGCGAACCCGGTCGGCGGGCGCCCACATTCACGTCCGGAGCAGGGGTGCTGATGCCGGAGTGCTCCATGGCCTCTTTTTCCAGCTTGGCCGGATCTTCGCCGGCGATCCAACGCTGCCTGATCTTCTCGGCGTAAGCCTGTTCGTCAGCCGGGCTGGGCTTGGGTTTGTCAGCGCCAGGCTGGGCGTGCGGGATGATGATGCGCAGCAACGTGGCTTCCAGGTATTTCTTGCTGTTCTGGTCGTAATAGTCCTGGATCTGCTGGTCCGTGGGATGCGCGTACTCTTCCATGTAATGCCGGTTGACCGACTCGGCCAGGACATTGTTTTTGTAGAAGGTGAAGATCTGCTGTACTTTGGGATCGTTCTCCAAACCAAGCTGACGCGCCACGTCGGCAAAGGTCAGCAGCTTGGCATATTGGATGGCGAATTTCCGCTTCACGTCAGGCGGGACGGGGCCTTTGTCGGCGGGCTGAAGAGCGTTGGTCAGCTGTTCAAACTGCTCGCGAGTCATACTGCTAACGCAACCGGCCGGCGGCTTGGACTCACAGGCGCCTTTCAGCGTGATGACGGGCTCATTCATGGGCACGTTGCTGGCGTCCGGTGGGGCCGGCGCGTTCGCGCTTTGCCCGTTTGCCCCGGCCACGGGCGGTGGTGGTGGTGAACTCGGCTGCTGGCCGTAGCCAGTGCAGGTGATGGCACACGTCATCGCGAGCGCCAATAATGTGGAACGTTGCATGAAGTGGTAATCCTCCGGAATAGTGCCGCCCGAGGCGGTGCAGATGGATGCAAAAAATCGTACCACATCAAGCGAAGGATGCGGGAAATCATAGGGCGGGGATAGTGGATCAATCATTGAAAAATACGCTAAGGACGATCTGAACAAGTCCATTGCAAGGGATTCGCGGCTAAAGCCCTTATTGCATATCAAATATTTACGGAGCGCCTGAAGGCCGTCCCCTTCAACGTGCAGACTTAATCAGAGCATCCCTGAATTGCAGCAACGCTAAAACTGACGGTTAACGTGTCCGGAGGTGCTTTCGGTTGGCGGATTTCCAGCAGAGCGTGAATAATCGAACGATATGACGGACGCCGCCAGCACGGCCGGCATGCAGCGGGAGAAGAAGGCGGTTGCCCTTAACTCCATTTTTGCTGCCGTCGCCATCACTCTGATGAAGGTTGTGGTTGGGATCGGGACCGGCAGTTTGGGCATTCTCTCCGAAGCCGCCCACTCGGGACTCGACCTGGTAGCGGCAGCCATCACCTACTTCTCGGTACGCGTCTCCGACAAACCCGCCGATGCCGAGCACCAGTACGGGCACGGCAAGATCGAAAGTTTCTCCGCCTTTTTGGAAACTGGCCTGCTGCTGCTGACCTGCGTATGGATCGTCTATGAAGCCGGCAAGCGGCTGTTCTTTCATTCCGTGGAAATCGAACCCACGGTTTGGGCGTTTCTGGTCATGGGCACCTCCATGGTGGCGGACTTCTGGCGTTCGCGACGGCTGCGGCGCATCGCCGACAAGTACCACAGTCAGGCACTGCAGGCCGACGCCCTGCACTTCAATACTGATATCTGGTCCAGCGGAGTGGTGATTTTAGGGCTCGCTCTGGTGCTGCTTGGCCGACACTATTCCCTGTCCTGGATGGCCAAAGCCGATCCCATCGCCGCGCTCGTCGTAGCTTGCATCGTGGTGTACGTAAGTTGGCGCCTGGCGCGGCAGACCATCGACACGTTACTGGACGCCGCGCCCGCCGGCATTCGCGGCCGCATCATTCAAGAGGTCTATCGCGTCAAGGGGGTACTGGAGGTTGACCGGGTGCGCATTCGCCGCGCGGGCAGCCTCTACTTTGCCGACGTCTCGGTGGGGATGTCGCGCAACGTGACCTTCCAAAAGTCGGAGCAGGTGTCCAACGAAGTGGCCTCGCGTATCCGGGCGCTGTTGCCCGACGCCGATGTCGTGGTCAACGCTTTGGCCCGCGCCAGCCGCCAGGAGAGCTTGTTCGACCGCATCCGCGCCGTCGCCACCCGCAACAATCTCAACGTACATGACATCAGCGTGCAGGACATGGGCGGACAGCTTCACGTGGAACAGCACGTTGAACTGGATGAACGGCTCAGCTTGAAGGAAGCCCATGATCGCGTAACTCGCCTGGAAGCCGAGATGAAGCAGGAGGTGAGTGAGATCTCCAGCATCCTGACCCATATCGAGAGCGAACCGGCAACCATCGAAACCAGCGATGGCCCCCTCCCCGCACCCGGTTTCGAGCAGCGCTTTCAGGCGGTCGCGGCGAGCTTCCCCGAAGTGGTGGACATGCACGACCTCACGTTCAAGCGAGTGGGAGGACGGCTCTACGCCTCGCTGCACATCACCATGCAGGATGATCTGCCGCTGGCGCGCGTACACGACATCCAGACCGCAGTGGAAGGCCGCTGCCGGCAGGAAGTTCCCGAGCTGTTCCGGGTGTTGATCCATCCCGAGCCGCAGACCGACAACCGGCGATAGGACGACTGCCTTGGGTTGACCGGGCTGCGCACGCGGCCTAACATTACCGCCAGCGGGACCGAGGTCCTCGGCATGGTTGGCCAGGTAGTCTCCCACTATCACATCGTGGGGAAACTCGGTGGTGGTGGCATGGGGTTGGTCTACGAGGCGGAAGACACCCGTCTGGGCCGCCACGTTGCGCTGAAGTTCATTCCAGAAAATCTAGTCAACGATCGCAAGGCCCTGGACCGCTTTGTGCGCGAAGCCCGCGCCGCCTCGCAGTTAAACCATCCCGGCATCTGCACCATCTACGACATTGAAGACGTCGACGGCCAGCCCTTCATCGTCATGGAGAAGCTGGAGGGCGTCAGCCTGAAGGACCGCATGCGCGGCGAGCCGATGGAGGTGGAGGAGATCCTCGACATCGGTATCCAGGTGGCGGATGCGCTGGCCGCTTGTCATGCCAAGGGAATCATCCATCGCGATATCAAGCCGGCCAACATCTTTCTCACCAAGAGCGGGCAGGTCAAGATCCTCGACTTTGGATTGGTCAAGTTGTCAGGGACCCAGTGGAACGATCCGATGTCGCAGGAGGACCCGCTGTCGGTGGCCGGAGACATATTCGGCACCGCAGTCTACATGTCGCCGGAGCAGGCGCGCGGCGAAGAACTCGATCCGCGCACCGACTTGTTCTCCCTCGGTGTCGTGATCTACCAGATGGCGACCGGCAAGAAGCCCTTTGCCGGAAACAATGCCGTCACCACGCTGGAGGCGGTGCTCAACAAGAAGCCGACGCCTCCGCTTAAGCTCAATCCGAATCTTCCGCCCGATCTGGAAGGCATCCTGGGCCGGGCGATGGAAAAGGACCGGGGCAATCGCTATCCCAATGCGTTGGCAATGAAGTCTGATCTGCAAGCGCTGAAGAAGGAAACTGATCCCGGCTTAACCACTAGTGGCCGGATGCGGTCACCTTTTCCTTATCGCATTGCGACCAGCACATTTCAAACTTCCAGCAGGCTACAGACCTATCTGCTGCTGGCGGTCAGTGCGGTGCTGGTGATGGTGCTGACGCTGGCGGGACTGTGGTGGTTCAAGCACCGTCAGGGCGCGGGTGCAAGCGCGGCGAAGAACACGATTGCGGTGCTGCCGTTGCAAAACGTAAACGGCGATATCAGCGTGGATTTCCTCCGCTTCGCGCTGGCCGACGAAATCGCCAACGTTCTGACTTACACCCGAACCCTCGACGTTCGTCCTTCTTCGCTCACGCGAAAGTTTGGAGGCAACGATGTCGATCCCCAAAAAGTCGGCCGCGAGTTGCACGTGGCAACTGTGCTGACCGGACACTTCTTGAAGCAAGGCGACAACCTGCTGGTCACCCTGGAGGCGATCGACGTTCGCGACGACCGCTTGCTGTGGCAGACCAACTTCACCGCACCCGCGCAGGATCTCATCGCTCTGCAGTCCGACATGGCGGCCCAACTCCGCCAGGGATTGCTGCCGACGCTGGGCGTGGCGGGCGGACTGGTCGCTACCGGAACTCGTCCCCAAAATCCCGAGGCTTACGATCTCTACCTGCATAGCCTGGCGCTGCCTCATGATCCGGGACCGAACAAGGATGCCATCGCGGTGCTGCAGCACGTGGTGCAGATGGATCCCCGCTACGCGCCGGCCTGGGAGGAGCTGGGTCTGCGGGCCTACTACGACGCTACCTATTCGAACGGTGGCGAAACCATGTATCAACTCTCCAACCAGGCTTGCGAGCGGGCTTTGGCGCTCGATCCGAATCTGACCGTCGCCGCTGGCCAGTTGATCACCAACCGCGTGGAGCGGGGCGAGTTGGGCAAGGCCTATCAAGCCGCGCAGGCGCTGGTCAAACGCCGCCCGGAAAGCGCCCAGGCCCACTTCGTCATGAGCTACGTGTATCGCTATGCGGGGATGCTGGAACAAGCTGCCGGCGAATGCGATACGGCGCTCGCCCTCGATCCCGGCAATTACGTCTTCCGCTCCTGTGCCTGGGCCTTCATGGAGCTGGGCAAGACCGATCGAGCTGCGGATTTCATCCGCCTGGACGCCGGCTCGCAATGGGCCGCCTATATCACGCCGTCACTTCTCTTGCGGGCAGGAAAGATTCCAGAAGCGAAAGAAGCCGTGAAGCGGATGCCGACGGCCCCGCGCTATCACCGCGATTTGCTGGAAGCTTGTTTGCAACTGCGGCCCGCGTCGGACCTGGACCGCATCGCACGTGAAGCGGAAACCAGTTTTCCCGCCGATCCCGATCCCGAGACCTGGTATTACGAGGGATCGCTTTTTGCCTACTGCGGAAAAAAGCAAGCGGCGCTGCACCTGCTGCAAAGCGCGGTCGAGAACAACTATTGCGCCTATTCTAACCTGCTGTCCGACCCGCTGCTGGCCAAGCTGCGCGCCGATCCGGACATCGATAAGCTCTTGACCTCGGCCCATCAGTGCCAGGAGGATGCGATCGGGGCCTCGAACCGGGCGCCTGGCCGCTGAGCCGCCCGGCATTTAGACTTGGCCGTTTTCCGTTAAACTTGCCGGTTTCTTTGCTGCCCACCGGCTTCCATGCAACTCGTGATTTTCCGCTTGCTTCTGTATTAGGAGGAGTAAAATTCAGTTTAGAAGAGGGCTGTGGCTGCGGACGAAATTGCTCCGTCCGGAGAGGCCTTAGCATGAATGTTCAGATCAGCTACAAGATTTCCAAGACACCCGACCTCGAAAAACTCATCAACCAACAAGTGGAAAAACTGGGCCGCTACCTCCAGGTATTTCGTCCTGACTTGGTGCACCTGAAGGGCGCGGTCGAGGAAAACTCGCGTCACGGTTTCGATGTGTCGCTGAATCTGCGGCTGGCCTCGGGACAAATGGCGGCGCAGGAGAGCAGTGCAACGGTCATCGCGGCCATCAAGGCTGGGTTCGAGGACCTGAAGGAGCAGTTGAACAAGCACAAGGAGTTGTTGCGCAAGCAGCACCAGTGGCCACGCCGTCGCGGTCGCGGAAGCGTGGTTGGCACGGTCCCCTTCGAAGACACCGTGGCGGCGGTTAAACCGGAACAAATTTCTTCCGGCGATATCTCCCAGTACGTGAACGTCAATCTGCCGCGATTGAAGCGCTTTATCCAGCGCGAACTGACGCATCGTGAAGAGGAGGGCATCCTTGAGTTCGGCCAGGTCGAAGTGGAGGATGTGGTCAGCGAAGCCATCGCCAACGCTCTCAGCGAGCCGCCCGGCAAACCCGAGCGCATAAAGCTGGAGCCCTGGATCCACCGTCTGGCAATGCAGGCGATCGACAGCCTGGCCTTCGACGGTGGCGGCGACGATCAGGTCCCGCTGGAGCGTTCGCACGGGACGCAGAATGTGCTGGCCAGCGACGAAGCCCGGCTGCAATTCCACCAGCCGGACGAAAAGCTGTTCGAGGAAAACGTGATTCCCGATCTCGCCGCCAACAATCCCGAAGAATTGGCGGCACGACACGAACTCATCGACCTGGTAGAGACGACCTTGCGCGAGGCCGGGCGCACCGAGCGGGAAGCTTTCATCCTGTACACGGTGGAAGGTTTCACCCTGGAAGAGATCGCCGATATCACCAACCATGCAGTGGAGGAGGTGCGCGCGGCCATTGGCAAGGCCCGCGAACATCTGCAACGCGCCTTGCCTATCAAAGACCCTCTGAAAGACAGGCTGGTGGAGTATTCCAAGAGCGCCTGATTCAGGGGGCTGCCGGGCGTCCCCCTCATGCAATCGCAAGACGAGACAACTTGAACAGGAGAAACCGGAATGATCACACGAGATGACATCCGAGAACTCGCTAACTTCCAGTCACCGGAGGGTTGCGCGATTACCTTTTACTACCAACCCTCGACGCTCCTCAACAAATCGCATCGCGAAGAAGCCATCCTGGTGAAAGACCTGATCCGCGACGCTTTGCGGGAGGTGGAAAAGCATGGCAAGAACGGCCGCACCCGCGCCGACCTGGAGCGTATCAACCAAATGGTTGACCCGGTCCGGGGCAATGGAGGCAAGGCGAAAGCCATTTTTGCCTGCGGCGCCCAGGGATTCTGGCGTGAATTCGACATTCCCGCCCAGCTGTTGAAGCCGAAGGTTGCGATTAGCCAGCGCTTTCATCTGAAGCCACTGGCTGCGGTGCTGGACGGCGAGCAGCGCGCCCTGGTTCTACTGGCCGATCGCACCAAGGCGCGGGTCTTCGAGATGGTGAATGACAGCATCACCGAGAAGGAAGACTTCATCAACGAACTCACGCGACGGGGCAAGAGCGACGGCTACGCCGGCTACGACGCCGGCCATGCCGAGCGCAAGCAGATGAACGAAGCCATGCAGCACTTCAAACTGGTTGCCGAGCACATCGAGCAATACTTCGAGCGCGGCGGCCGCGACCGCTTGCTGATCGGCTGCCGGGATGACGTGTGGTCCGAGATCGAGCCGCATCTGCAGTCGCTGGCCAAGCAGCGTTTAGTCGGCCACTTCCGCATCGATCCCAAAGTCGCCACTCCCGAACAGGTCAAGCAAATGGCGCGCGATCATCTCGCCGAGTACAACACCGGGGTGAAGCAGGACCTCATCCGCGAAGTGATCGGCGAGGCGCATCGCAACGGACGCGGCGCCATTGGATTGCGTCGCGTCCTGCGCTCGCTGGAGACCGGCGAGGTCTTGACTCTATTGCTGGGCTCGAATTTCCAGGCCCCCGGAGTGAAGTGCTATCACTGCGGTCATATGGACCTGCATGCGGCCCCGGAGTGCGCGGTCTGCGGAAAAGAGAACACCGAATTGGAGGACATCGGCGACGCCATGGTGGGACACGCGATCCGCACCGGCGTGGAACTTGTTTATGTACCCGACGACGAAGAGTTCGATCGCATCGGACGGATTGCCGCTCTGCTGCGCTTCCGCGCAGATCAGAACACGGCGGAGAAAGCCGCCAGCTAGCGTCGTCAGGCGGAATGTGGAAGGTTGTGCTCAGGCACAGCCGCTGCTGTGCCTGGGCTTTCGAAGATCGCCGCAGAGTCGAGTCGGGGGTAGTTTTTGCCTCTGCGCTGAGAACTCCGAAGATTATGGCCAGCCGTTCGAGCGGTTCCAACGGACCACCTTCCCCGCGCTAACTGCGCCCCGGCGGTACGGAACCTCCGCTTGGTGTGCAATCTATTGCAACTGGCTCTCTTATTTCTTGACATAGGTCGTCTGGTGGTATCTACTATCGCCTATAGTTTCAAACGGTTAGACTTGCGCCTCAGAGTTTCCTCTTTGGAACCGTAGCTGCAGTAATCTGTATTGAATTTAAGACATGCTCCCGGACAAAGTAGCTCTTCCTAGCTGGCCGGGAAGATGTGTTTTGACGTACCACGGTGAAGCTCGGGGAGAAAGGCTGGCGCTTTTGTTCAGAGCTGTAAACGAACTAATTAAGACTCGAGTCGTTTCTCATTTTTTGCTGGCAGGTGTTCTGGTTGCCGCGGGACACGCGCAATCAGCTGCCAGCTCAGGTTCTTCGACCCCATCCACCACGCCGACGCCTGCGTCCGTGAACAGCACCCCGGCGAGCGAGCGAGTCGTCCTCAAAGTTGGGAACGTGCAGATGACCCAGGCGCAGTTCGAGTCGCTGGTGAGCGACTTGGAGGCACAGCAGGGGCCTGCCGATCTGAGCCGCAAAGCCATAGGTGACAACTATGCGTCGCTGCTCATGCTCTCTCAGCAGGCCGTCGCCAACCACTTGGACAGCTCGCCCGAGGTCCTCCGCCAGTTGGCCATTGATCGCACCCAGATCCTGTCCAACGCTGAATTCGCCAAGCTGAAGAGTGAGGCCAAGCCCACACCCGAAGAAATCAGCGCCTATTACTCGGCTCATTTGGCGGATTACGATGTGCTGCAACTTCGCCGGCTGTTCGTCTGGAAGAAGAGCCCCAGCGCCAAGGATGGACGGGGGATGAGTGCGCAAGACGCCCAGGCACTGGCCGACGCGGTTCGTCAGACTTCTGTCACCGGTACGGACCCCAAGAAGCTGATCCACGATCCCGATAATGCCGTGCTGGACAACGCTCCTCTCACCTTTGAGCGAGGCGAGATGCCGGCAAAGATGGACCAGGCAGCCTTCGCACTCACCAAGGAGGGCGAGTGGACGGTGTTTGAGGACACTCCCGAGTCCCTGGTTCTGCTTCAGTTGGTCAAGCGCAGCCGCCTCGCTCTGAAGGAAGTCTCGCCCCAGATCGAAAAGAAGCTGCAAGCTGAGAAATTGCGAGAAGAGTTGGATGGGTTGAAAAAGAAAAGCGGTATCTGGATGGACGAGCAATACTTCGCGGCTAACGCGAAGACATCCGCCGCCAGTAAACAGCCTCAAGCTGCGGCCCAAGACAAGCAGTAAGCAGTAAGGAGAGAGGGTAAAGATGAAAACAAGAACGCTCTGCTACATTACGCTGCCAATACTGATGATGGTTGCGTTTGTGCTTAACCCAGCATCGGCCGTGGCCCAGAAGACCACCACCGGTATCGACTGCTCGCAGATTGCGGCGAAGCACTTACTGCAGCAGGACAACCAGCGCGCCGGCTTGACCTTGATGGAATGCGGCGTAATCCCCCGGGCCAAAGGGGCCGGCGCGGGAGCTGAAGAAGACGCGCCTCAGTTACCTCCCAACGTCTTGGTTAGCAACCGTTCCTGCTCCTCGGGCAGCAGCTGCACCCATAGCGAAAGCATGGTGTGGCACAGCACCGTGCCCAATAACAACACCGTTGTGGTCAACTATAACGACGACTACCCAGGTAACGGTTCGAACTATTCCGGTACGTCCTACTCTACCGATAACGGCGCAACCTTCACCCAGATGCTGCCACCACCCTTTGCCACCGGCCATGGCACCAACTATGGCGATCCGCTGATGGTTTACAACTCGAAGTTGGGCCTGTGGTTTGGGGGCGACCTGGCGACCGCCTGCGGCGGCTTCGGCGTCGGCCTGTGGAGCTCTCCCGACGGTCAGAACTGGACTGCGGCATCCTGCGCCCATAACGGCGACAACGATGACCGCCCCTCGATGTGGGTGGACAACAATCCCTACAGCGCGGTTTACGGCCGCATGTACGTTTCTCTTAACAACTTTAACATTGACGGTGGGGCACTTTTCGTTACCCACTCTGACGACGGCGTCACCTGGAGCACTGCGGTCCAACTCTCGACCAGCTTCATCCGCGACGTGCAGCTGACAGGCGCAATACCTGGCCCGCCGCCGCCGAACGCCAGATATTTCAGCACGGTATTTTCCGCCGCCATGGATGAAGGCGGAGGCGGTCTCAGCACCCGCCAGAACGTCTTCTACCGCTCGCTCGATGGCGGCGTCACCTGGACCAACACCGTTACGGGTCCGCGCTTCAACGCGGCCGGTGACGGCACCTGCCCGTCCAACAGCTACTTCGCTTACATGCATCCCATCTGGCGGCACATGGGATGGGGCGAGCCCGGAGTTGGCCCGGGTGGCGTAGTCCACTACGTTTACGCCGGCCAAGGGTCGCTTTCGACAGGCGACATTTTCTACGTACGTTCCGCGGATAACGGCCAAACCTGGTCGTCACCGATCCTCCTCAATACTCCGGAAACAAATCAGTATCAAAGCCACTGGATGCCGTCGCTCTCGGTGAACTACAACCCGACTGGATTTACCCAGCCCGGCAACGTAACGGTCTCGTGGTATGACCGCCGCGAAGCTACCACCGCCTGCAACGAGGTGACCGATCCGGGATGCAGCTACTATCGCTATGGCATTCAATCGGCCGACAACGGCGTCACCTGGGGACCGAATGTTCAGATCAGTGACCAGCTTATCCCGCAGCCGGCCCAGGACGACCCGGAAATTCAGCCCTGCTATGCGGGCGACTACGACTACAGCACCGCGTTGGGCAACACTGCCTACGTAACCTGGACCGACGGACGCGTCGCAGTGGGAGGCGTTCAGGTGCAGAACGAGGAGTTTGACGCAGTCCCCGAGCCGTAGATGTAACGTTTAGCACGCACACTTAAGGAGGGCAGGAAATTGCTGCCCTCCTTTTTTTGGAGATCATTCACAGTCCCGGCCCGCATCGCAGGTTCAGGATCGCTCTCGGCTATATTGCATTTGATCTTCCGCAATGAACGGTGTGACGCTGGCTTAGCAAGCCCGTAGATTTCGGCACTGACTTAATTTTCCGTCAGATCACTACCCAGATTTCCCCGCGACGCCTCCTGCCGCCGTTCGTGCTATCCTCTGGCCGTTCGTTGCTGAGTAGGAGATTGGCATGAAGTTTACTCGCCGCAATTTTATTGCTACAGCCGCTCTCGGTTCCGCGTCGCTCGCGCTCGATCTGCAAGGACAGAACCAGCCCGCTCCCGCGTCCGGTTCCTTGCCCAAGAAGCCAGTCATCATCTGCGCCGCCAATGGCTACAACTATCTCGATCGCGGTTACGCCGTGCTGACCGGTGGCGGCGACACTCTGGACGCGGTAATGCAGGTGATCACCGGACCGGAAGACGATCCCAATGACGACAGCGTGGGACTGGGCGGCCTGCCGAACGAGGATTGCGTGGTCGAACTGGATGCCTGCTGCATGCACGGGCCGACGCGCATGGCAGGGTCCGTGGCCGGCGTACGCGACATCAAGAATGTTTCGCTCTTGGCGAAGACGGTGATGGAGCATACCGGACACGTGATGCTGGTGGGCGAGGGCGCACAGCAGTTTGGATTCAAGATGGGCTTTCCCAAGGAAAACCTCTTGACCGAGCGCTCGCGTAAGACCTGGCAACTGTGGCGCGAGACCATGTCCAGCGACGATTGGTGGGGACCGGGGCTGGCGTCTCCTAAATTCAAGTTTCCCGATACTGCCGGAAACGTCTCTGAGTATTACGCCGAACGCATCGAGCGGATGGAGAAGCTGGCGGCTAGGATCGGCATTGAGCCGGAGTTCCGCATGGCTGCCATCGAACGCGTTCTGCATCCGCCGACTGGCACGATTCACTGCTCGTCAGTGAACGAGAAGGGCGAGATGTCGGGCGCAACCACCACCAGCGGGCTGGCGTGGAAGATTGCTGGACGCGCGGGCGACTCCCCGATCATCGGCGCCGGAAGTTATACCGATCAGGATGTCGGTTCGGCAGGAGCGACAGGTAACGGCGAGGAGAACATCAAAGTCGTGGGTGCGCACACCATCGTGGAGAACATGCGGCGCGGTATGTCACCTCAGGAAGCCGGCATGGATGCTTTGAAGCGTATCGTGCGCAACTACGAAGGCTATCCGGAGAAGCTGCAATATATCGACATGAGCTATTACATTCTGCGCAAGGACGGCGTGTACGCGGGAGTGTGCCTGTGGAGCGGTCCGCCGGAACATCTGCGGCGCTTTGCCGTACACGACAGCGATGGCAAGCGCTATGAGACGGCGGTGGCGCTGTATCAGGGAGCGTCACTGGGCTGGCCGCCAATGCCGGGGAGGAAACATCTGGCGCCGGAGCAGAAGCGTTGACCTCTGTAACATCGAATGTTACGCTCTATCTCGGTGGTTAAGTCCTTCAGGCACAAAGGCGTTGAGAGGTTCTTTCTCACTGGCTCAAAAGCGGGCATACAAGCAAAACACGCGCCCCGGCTCCGTATTCTGCTAACCACCCTGAATTTGGCATCTACGCCGCTGGATATGAACCGGGACGGGTGGGGATGGCATCCGCTGAAAGGCAATCTGAGGGGACACTGGGCCGTCGCGGTCAGCGGCAATTGGCGATTGACGTTCTCGTTCGACGGCGAGGACGCGATTCTCGTTGATTACTGGGATTACCACTAGGAACGAACATGATGATGCACAATCCAGCCAGTCCGGGGGAACTTCTCCGGGAGTTCATGGGGGACCGCAGCGTAACGGAGTTGGCCAAGCACATTGGCGTGGCGCGGGCTACGCTGTCGCGCATTCTGAACGGGAGAAATGCCGTGAGCGTGGACCTCAGCATCCGCTTGGGTGAGGCGCTCTCGCTCTCCCCGGATTTCTTCGCCAAGGCGCAGCTCCAGTACGACCTCTGGCGCAGGTCGCAGAAGAAACGCCGCACCATCAAGCCGCTTGTCGCAGCTCTTGCTTCCAGGTGAGGAGCAGCGGAGCAACCGGTTGAGGCTTCATACGAAATCCCATCGGCACAGCTGACCTACACAGTGACTGTAACCGTCGTCTCGGTCCGGGTCACGGGCCGGTAAAGCGTGTCGCGCTCGAAGGGGATGCGGCCGGCTTCGGTGATCAGGCGAATCAGGTCCTGACGCTGCAGGCCTTGCGGCGTGGTCGCCCCGGCGTCGTGATAAATCTTCTCTTCCACCACGGTGCCGTCGATGTCGTCGGCGCCGAAGCGCAGTGTGATCTGCGCCATCTTCGGCGTCACCATCTGCCAGTAAGACTTGATGTGCGGGAAGTTGTCGAGCACCAGCCGCGACACCGCAATCTGTTTCAGATCGAGCATGCCGGTGGTCTTGGGCAGGTGCTGCAGCGGCGTGTTCTCGGGATGGAACGCCAGTGGGATAAACGTCTGGAAGCCGTGGGTGTCGTCCTGTAGCGCGCGCAGCTTGAGCAGATGATCGACGCGGTCTTCGTCGTTCTCGACGTGACCGTAAAGCATGGTGGCATTCGACTTCAGGCCAACTTCATGCGCGGTGCGCGCGATCTGTAACCAGTCGTCGCCGTCAATCTTGTGATCGCAAATGATGTGCCGGATGCGATCGGAGAAAATCTCGGCGCCGCCGCCGGGCATGGAATCGAGTCCCGCTTCCTTGAATTTGATCAGCACCTCGCGCGGCGACATCTTGCCGATCTTGGAGAAGAAGGCGATCTCCACCATGGTGAACGCCTTGAGGTGCACCTGCGGAAAACGCTCTTTCAAGCCCGCAATGAGATCGATGTAGTACTGAAACGGCAGGTCGGGGTGCAGGCCGCCTACGATGTGGAACTCGGTGATGGCTTCGCTGTAGCCGGAGCCAGCCGTGCTCCAGACCTCTTCCAGCGCCATGGTGTAAGCGCCGGGAACGTCCTTCTTGCGGCCGAAGGCGCACAAGCGGCAAGCTGCTACGCAGACGTTGGTGTAATTGATGTGGCGATTGACGTTGAAGTAGGCGAGGTCGCCGTGCATCCGCTCGCGAACGTGATTGGCCAGCCAGCCGACGGCCAGAATGTCGCCCGAGCCATAGAGCGCCAGCGCATCGTCAGACGAGAGACGTTCCTGGGCCATGACTTTGTCGTGGATCGGGCGCAGCCGAGGATCGTCGGTCTGAAAGGGGTGCAGCTTCTTGGCGGAAGACGTCGAGTGGCAGAACATCTTCTTAATAGTAACCCAGGTAAGCTGCATCATCACAGCTCGGATAGAGCGGGCCTTCAGGCCCGCGTTCCATCGCTACTAAATTTATGGCTTCGAGTGCTGAGATCGTTTCGATCTCAACACTCGAAGCTGAAGCATTTCTTGACCATCAGACGCAGGCCTGAAGGCCTGCTCTACCCAAGTTTTCACGCGCGAAGCCTATCGACCCAGCAGCAAATCCCCCGCGATGAAGAACAGGAACGCCATCGAGACCAGGCCGTTCATGGTGAAGAAGGCAGCATTCACCCGGCTGAGGTCGTCGTGCTTAACCAGCGAGTGTTCGTAGATCAGGAGCAGCGCCACAAAAACCACGCCCACGATGGCGATCTTTCCCAATCCAAAAGCCACGACCATCCAGGTCAGTAACACGACTGTCATCACGTGAAAGGCCCGGGCGATGCCCAGCGCTTTGCGAATGCCGAACGCTTTGGGAACGGAATAGACGCAGGCGGCGCGATCGAAGTCATAGTCCTGGCAGGCATAGAGGATGTCGAAACCGGCGCCCCAAAAGATGACCGCTGCAGTCAGAATCAAGATTCGCGGATCGAGCGAGCCACGCACCGCGACCCAGGCAGCCGCCGGTGCGATGCCCATCGCCAGCCCCAGCACGACGTGCGACCAGCGGGTAAAGCGCTTGGTGAAGGAGTACAGGAACACGATGCCGAGCGCCACCGGCGACAAGTAGAACGCCAGCGGATTCAGTTCGTAAGCAGCCAGAATCAGAATCGCCGACGTGACTACGACAAACCAGGTGACGAATGACTTGCTGAGTTTGCCGGCCGGCAGCGCGCGGATATTAGTACGCGGATTGGCGGCGTCGATGGTCACATCCGCCAGCCGGTTGAAGGCCATGGCCGCCGAACGCGCCGCCACCAGGGCGACAACGATCCACAACGACGTTCGCAGATTAGGAATGCCACGCGCGGCCAGCACAGCCCCGGTCAGGCCGAAGGGGAGCGTGAGGACGGAGTGCTCCCACTTGATCATCTCCAGGGTGGTGCCAATGCTGCGAAACAGGGCCACGGATTGATTCTAACGTGGAGCGCAGGATTTCCGCAGGGGTCGTCATGCGAGGGTCGTGCGACAGATTCCTCGCGGGCTGAATAGCTCGTTGAAAAATTGGAAAAGCAGATCCCTCACCAACTAAAGTTGGTTCGGGATGACAAAATGAAGAACTTGCTACGGCGTAGCTAAAGCTACGCCCCTTCAAAGAACAAGGTCTCGACAGGTACTCAGCTCATGCCCTGGGGCAGCGGGCGGCGTGCCCATTGGCGCTCCCAGGCGGGCACCGTGACCCGCTCGGCCACGGCAGCAGGTTTGCGTGCCCAGCAAACCAGGCGGGTACCGAAAGGCAGGTTGAGGTAGCGAATCAGGTGCCGCTCGCAGTCCAGAAGCAACACCATCGCCGAGTTGGCCCAATTAAGCTGCCGGGCCGAATACCGATAGCGCTCAATGGACCGGCTGAAGATGTTCCTTCCGATGCGCTCGATGACGGCGGGCAAAAATCCTGACGCCACCAGGTAGGACACGCGCGAAACTTCGAAGCCTGAGTTGTTGAGCTTGCGGCGCAGCTCGCTTGCGGTGTAGCGCCGCTGATGGCCGCGGGCTTCGTCCTTCTCTCCCCAAAGCGATGGGTATGCGGGAACGGTCAGGCACAGCAAGCCACCGTCGGTGAGTACGCGACGCCATTCGCGCAAGGTGGCGCGGTCATCGGGAACAGTCTGCAGAATGTCGCCGGCGACGACGGCGGCAAACGAGTTGGAAGTGAAACCTAGTTCTTCCGGGCTGCTACAAATGAGATTGCGGCCACCTTCAATTTGCTGAAAGGCCAGAGCCGCAAGCGAGTAGTGCGCATTGACGGCGTGGATCCCGGGCGAGTCGCAAGCGTCTAATTGGGCACTGCAGCCGAAGTCGAGGACACGGGCCTCACGGTTGTCGTGCAGGGCTTGCACCACCGCTTCGCGCAGCAGCTTGCGTCGCGCAATGTGCCACCACGCGGAGCGTTCGCGCCGCAGTACGTCGAACTCGAACTGAGCGTCCATGCGGAGGACCTCGTCCCATCCGGTACAAGGATAGTTTACGGGATGCGGATGGGTGGCGGCTGATTATCACAGCGATTCAGCGACCATCAAGACGGCGGATTCTTCGTGGGCTGAAGCGGCGGCTGAAAAACTCCGACACGCGGACCCCTCACCGGCTGACGCCGGTTCAGGATGACAAAATAAGAGCTTCCGACCGGCATAGCTAAAGCAACGCCCCTTCAAAAACATGTCGAACCCGACTCTTTCCGCAGCCCGCAAAGTTGCGCTCCTTCAAAACTGGAAGCTCAGGATTGGCTTCGGCGGAGACTGACCTACCCGCTCGCCTGCACCGCCGAACGGAAATAGTCCAGCGACATTCGCAGGCCAGTCTGCAGATCGATCTTCGGCTCCCAGTCGAGCAGGCGTTTTGCTTTGCTGATGTCGGGACGGCGCTGCCGGGGATCGTCTTGCGGCAAAGGCTCGAAGCGAATGTTGCTGCTGGAAGCGGTGATATCGAGCACGACCTTCGCACATTCCAGGATGGTGAATTCGCCGGGATTGCCAATGTTGGTAGGTCCATGCTCGTCTGATTTTGCCAGCGCCAGAATGCCCCTTACCTCGTCGCTAACGTAACAGAAGCTGCGGGTCTGCGAACCATCGCCGTAAACCGTGAGGTCCTCGCCGCGCAACGCCTGCTTCATGAAGTTAGAAATCACGCGGCCATCGTTGATCTGCAGCCGCGGGCCATAGGTGTTGAAGATGCGGACGATGCGGGTATCGACCGTGCGGTGGCGATGATAAGCCATGGTGGCCGCCTCGGCGAAGCGCTTGGCCTCGTCGTAGACCGAGCGCGGGCCGACGGGATTCACGTGTCCCCAGTAGGTTTCCTTTTGGGGATGCTCCAGCGGATCGCCATAACACTCGGAGGTCGAGGCCAGCAGGAACTTCGCCTGGTATTCTTTCGCCAATTCCAGGCAGTTCATCGTACCCACGGAGCCGACTCGGAGGGTCTCAATCGCGTGTTCGATATAGTCGACGGGGCTGGCGGGCGAGGCCAGATGGAAGACGTAATCCACTTTGCCGAAGTCGAAAGGCCGGGATACGTCCTGCTCGCGAAACTCGAAGCGCGGATCATTGCGGAGATGGTTGATGTTGGCCATCCGGCCAGTCAGCAGATTATCGGCGCAGACCACCGAATCGCCCTGTGCCAGCAAAGCATCGCACAGATGGGAACCGACAAAGCCCGCACCACCTGTCACCAATACACGCATAGTTAGAGATTCTTTCAGAAAGCCGAGTCACGCCAGGCGCCAGCGGTCCCAGCTTTTCACACCCGGACCAAAACACCGCGCTTGCGCAAACGTGCCCGCTGATCTTCGATGATGCTTTCCAGCCCGGCCTGCAGGGACACCGTCGGCTCGTAGCCGATGAGCTTATTGACCTTGGTGATGTCGGGAACGCGCCGCACCATATCTTCGAAACCTGCCTCGTAGGCCGTGCTGTACGGAATGAAAACGATGGGCGAGTGCGACCCGGTCATTTGCTTGATCCGTTCGGCCAACTCCAGGATGGTGACCTCGTGCGTGCCGCCCACGTTGTACACTTCGCCGTTCGCCTCGGGATGGGCCGCGATACCGACCAAGGCGTTGACCGCGTCGTTCACGTGGGTAAAGCAGCGGCTCTGGCTACCGTCGCCGAACACCGTGATGTCGGCCCCGGTCAGCGCCTGGGTAACGAAATTGGGGATGACCATGCCATACTGGCCAATCTGTCGCGGCCCTACGGTATTGAACAGCCGGGCAATGACGGTAGGGACCTTTCGTTCTTTCCAGTAGGCGATGGCCAGAAACTCGTCGATGGCCTTGGAACAGGCATAACTCCAACGGCTTTTGTTGGTCGGTCCCCACACCATGTCATCATCTTCACGAAAAGGGACTTGCTCCCGCTTGCCGTACACCTCGGAAGTTGAAGTGATGAGCACGCGCTTGCGCTTGGTCTCGGCTAGTTCCAGCACGATCTCGGTACAGCGAATGTTGGTCTCGATAGTGCGCACCGGACTATCCATGATCAGGCGCACGCCCACGGCCGCCGCCAGATGGTAGATGACGTCGCAAAGATCCACCAGTTCCGCCATCAGATGAGTGTTGGTGACGCTATCGATGTGGTAGGTGAACTGAGGGTGGATCTTGAGATGCTGAATATTGGCGATGGAACCGGTCGAGAGATCGTCGATTATATATACCTCGTCGCCCAGATCGAGGTGCCGTTCGGCAAGGTGAGAGCCGATGAAACCGGCCCCCCCGGTAATGAGGATCTTCAATAGCGTTTCTCCGGAATACCTTTAGATTACTGTGCCGCAGGCAGGAGCGCAAACGCCGTGATCCAGGTCACGGCAGGCGCAACCGCCAAGCCGTATAATCGCCGGTTTTGTTGGTACTGATCTATGGCCCACCGCGAAGCGGACTTGCTTATCATTGGCGCTGGAATTGTGGGCCTGGCAACCGCGCTGGAAGTCACGCGGCGCTTGCCCACGCTGCACATGGTCGTGGTCGAGAAAGAGAACCACGTAGCCGCTCACCAGACCGGACACAACAGTGGCGTCATTCACTCCGGACTGTACTACAAGACAGGCTCGCTGAAGGCGCGCAATTGCGTGGCTGGCGCGGCTGCGATGAAGCGCTTCTGCCAGGAGCAGAGCATCCCTTACGAAGAGTGCGGGAAGGTAGTGGTGGCGACCACCCGCGAGGAACTTCCGCGGTTGGAGCAACTGCAGCAGCGTGGAATCGCCAACACTGTTCCCGGTTTGCGAATGCTGCAACGCGAGCAGTTGCGCGAAATCGAGCCCCACTGCGAAGGGCTTGCCGCCCTGCACGTCCCCAGCACCGGAATTGTTGACTACACCGTGGTCGCGCAAGAATATGCCGAGTTGATCGGTCGCGCGGGCGGGGAGATCGTATTCAACGCTAAGGTCGTGGGACTGAGCGAGGATGGCGCTACCAATGTCGTTGAGACTCGGGCCGGGACCTTCCGGGCGCGCTACGTCATCAACTGCGCTGGTCTGTACAGCGACGCGATCACGCGCATGACCGGCGTGCAAACCGATTTGCAGATTATTCCCTTCCGCGGCGAGTACTACGAAGTACGACCTGAGGGGCGCAGCTTGGTGAAGGCACTCATCTACCCAGTTCCTGATCCGCGCTTCCCGTTTCTGGGAGTGCATTTCACGCGGCGCGTAAATGGCAGCGTCGAAGCCGGACCGAATGCTCTGCTGGCTTTCCGGCGCGAGGGATACACCGGCACGCCGCCCGATCTGGGCGAAGCGATGGAGACGCTGCGCTTCCCCGGCTTCTGGAAGATGGCAGGCAAACACTGGCAGATGGGGCTGGCTGAGCAATATCGATCGTGGGTGAAGCCGGCCTTCGTGAAGGCCCTGCAAAGGATGGTGCCGGAGCTGACGGAAGCAGACCTGACGCAGGGCGGCTCCGGGGTGCGGGCCCAGGCAGTCGATAGGAATGGAAACCTGGTGGACGACTTCCACTTCGTGCACAGCCGCAACATGATCCACGTGTGCAACGTGCCCTCGCCGGCGGCAACTGCTTCTCTGGAGATTGGCAAAGAGATTGTTGACATGATGGCCGAGCGCTTCAATCTGCCGCGGGCCAGAAGCGAACCCACGGTCTCGCATCATGCTAAGCTTTAGTGATGGCGCAATATCTGGTCACGGGCGCGGCGGGATTCGTAGGTTCGGCCCTGGTACGTGCATTGCTGGAGCGCGGCGAACGGGTCCGCGGCTTCGACAATTTCGAAACCGGTAGACGGGAAAATCTGCGAGACGTTTTGTCGCAAATCGACTTTCGCGAGGCCGACCTACTGGACCTTGATGCAGTGACGTCGGCGTGCACGGGAGTGGACTATGTTTTGCATCAGGCCGCGGTCCCGTCAGTCCCGAAATCGGTTGCCGATCCCGCGCGCAGCAATCGCGTCAACGTTGACGGCACAGTGAACCTGCTCATCGCGGCCCGCGATGGCAAGGTGAAGCGCGTGGTGTACGCGGCTTCGTCTTCCGCCTATGGCGATACTCCGACGTTGCCCAAGCGCGAAGACATGATGGCCTCGCCCATTTCACCCTACGCGGTTTCTAAGCTGGCGGGCGAAATGTATATGAAGTCGTTTTACCGCGTGTACGGACTGCCCACCGTCAGCCTGCGCTACTTCAACATCTTCGGTCCGCGGCAGGACCCGACGTCGCAATATTCAGCGGTGCTGGCCAAGTTCATTACCCAGATGCTGCGCGGCGAGCGGCCTACGATTTATGGCGATGGCGAGCAGTCGCGCGATTTTAATTACATCGACAATGCCGTGGCGGCCAACCTGCTGGCGGCAACCGCTCCTGAGGCCGAGGTTGCCGGAGAGATGTTCAACATTGCCACCGGACATCGCTTCAGCCTGAATGAAACTTTTCAGCTGTTGAAACCGATGACCGGCTACACCGGCGATGTTGATTACGCTCCCGAGCGTGCCGGCGACGTGAAACATTCTCTGGCTGACATCTCACGAGCGGCGCAGAAGCTGAACTATCGACCGCTAGTGGACTTCAAGCAAGGTTTGGAGCGGACGGTGGCCTGGTATCGGATGGCCGAATCCGCGCCGCAAGGTCAGTTTGCGGCGAAAACGCAGAGCGTCAGTCGGGGCTAAAACAGTTGCTGGAAAGATCACTTTTATAGTGCTTTGAAGGGGCGCAGCTTTAGAGGCTGCGGAAAAAATAGGGCCTTCAGTATTTGAAGGGGCGCACCTTCAGGTGCGCCGTACAACCCCCTTATTTTTGTCACCACGAACCAGCTTTAGCCGGTGAGGGACCTGCTTTTCGGGCTTTTTCAGCAGCCGACTTCAGCGGGCGACAAGTGCGGATGAGAACAACGGAATCTGCCGCCGGCTGAAGCCGGCTCAAGAGGAAAAAATGAGTCTCACGGCGTAGCTAAAGCTGCGCCTCTTCAAAGCGCAAATGTAGTCCAATTCTTGGCAGGCACCCTAACCTGCATTTTCCACGAAAGGAATTTTCATGGCCCGTCAACCCGGCGTTTATGCCACCTTCGATACCAGCGAAGGAACCATCGTCGTCCGTCTGTTTGAAGACGAAGCTCCCATCACGGTAAAGAACTTCATCGAACTTGCCGAGGGCTCGCGCGAGTGGACCCACCCGCAGACTCGCAGCAAGAGTAAGACTCCGCTCTACGACGGAACCATCTTTCACCGCGTGATTCCCGACTTCATGGTCCAGGGCGGAGATCCGGCCGGCACCGGCATGGGCGGCCCCGGCTACCAATTCCAGGACGAGACCAAGGGCTCGCCGCACAAGTTCGACAAGCCGGGCAAGCTGGCCATGGCCAACAGCGGTCCCGGAACGAACGGCTCGCAGTTCTTCATCACCGTGGCGGCGACACCATGGCTGACCGGCAATCACACCATTTTCGGAGAGGTAGTCGAAGGGCAGGACATCGCCGACAAGATGACCACTCTCCCGCGCAGTCGCCAGGACAAGCCCAACAAGGATGTGGTGCTGAATTCGGTGAAGATCGAAAGAGTATAGTTCGCTGGCGGCTACTTCTTCACCAGTTCCGCAAACACTTTCTCGTACTTCTGCGCGATGGCTTCCCAGCGATAGAGCGCGTCGGCGCGCTGCTTGGCGCTCGCGGCTAGCTGTTCGCGAGCGGCGGGATCGTCGAGCATCGATTGCAACTTCGCGGCGAGATCGGCTTCGGATTTGTCATAACGAATCGCTGCATCGCCGGCGGTCTCCGCGTTTTCCGGTGTGTCGAGATAGAGCACCGGATTGCTGGCGGCCATGGCTTCGATGAGTGCGGGATGCACTCCGCCAATCTCGCAGGCGAAGACGAAGACGCCGGCGTGCTTCTGCAGCGCCCAGTAGCCGTCACCGTAGATCGCGCCAGTGAAGCGCACGCGCTCGTCGCCCAGCGATTTCAGCCGCTCGATGTAGCCGGCATCGTAGGGGTTGTCGCCGACAATGACCAGCGGCCAGTCGCTGCGTACCTTGCGCCAACTGCGCAGCACCAGGTCGGGATTGTTCTCCGGCTCCAGGCGGCTGACGTAGAGCACGTAACGGCCCGACTCAAGATTGAGGCCGTTCAGGTTGTAATCGCCCGCCGGCATCTCCGAGCCGTAGCCGATCACTAATGACTCGCTGCCGTACTTGGCGAGGTAATAGTCGTGAATCGCCCGCGCGTCAGTGACCAGCTGGTTGGAGCTGAACGATGACATCCATTCGCAGAGATGCAGCACCTGCGCGCCCAGGCCGGCCCACTTCTCGCGCTTGCGGTCGAGGCCGTCGACGTTGAGCACCACCGGCTTGCCGAACAGGCGCGGAATGTAGGCGAACGGACTGTTGGCGACGTTGCACAGCAGCACGATATCGTTGTCGCTGAAGGCGACATGCACGGCGGCGAAGAAGGTGCTGACCCAGGTGTCAAGGTGCTTCTCGTGCAGGCTGGGAACGATGATGCGGCGGACGCGGCGGTCGTAAACGTCGTCAGGACGGGTGAAGGCGCGGCGGCAATAGACCGTGACCTGATGGCCGTGATCGGCGAAGCGCGAGGCAATCTGCTCGGCAAAGCGTTCGAAGCCGCCATAGCGATTGGGAATGCCGCGAGTTCCGACGATGGTGATTTTCATGAGAGAAGCAGCAATTAGCAACTAGCAACTAGCAACTAGCAGCTAGCAATTAGCAACCCCGAGCGATGTCTGCAATTATTTTTCCGCATCGACGGCTCTCGGAGTATTGCTGAACCACCATAGCAAATCGCGGTCGGAGACGCGGCGACGGGACTGAATGATGGCCCGCTTGCGGCGAATGCTGTCGCGCACCTTCCACCAGTAAATCACCGCCGACCACAGACGTCGATCGCGCACCGCCGCATATCCAAACGTCATAATGTCGCGCCACAGCACCGGAAAGAACAGCCGCCGGCACAGCCATCCAGAAGCGTTCTTGCCGCGCATGAGGAAACGGTTCTTGGCCGAGTGCCAGTTGATGATCAGCGGCAGGTCTTTGCGCCGCTCGGGCGTCACCCGCCGCACATGCCATGCGACGGCAGCCGGTGTGTACAGGCACTTCCAGCCCATGACTTGCGCGCGCCAGGCCAGATCGCCGTCTTCGCGGAAGGCGAAAAAGTCTTCGTCGAACAATTCGCCTTCGACCGAGACAGCCTCGATGAAGTCACGCCGGAAGAATGCCGCTGCGCCGCTGGCGCCGAAGACGTACTGCACGCGGTCGTACCGGCCATGATCGAGTTCTTCGGCGCCGCGATCGAGATGGCGCATGTTCGGCGTGAAGTAGATGCCGGTGGAGTCGATGATGTTCGTCCTGCGCGGGTCGGGAGCAATTCCAGATGCCCCATCAGGACTGTATTCTTGGAAGGGTAGGCCTTCAGGTGTGCCGTAAAGGCCCGGGTAGAGCGAGCCTTCAGGCTCGCGTTCAGCGCTCTCTGAACTATGGTCGGGCTCTGAGGTCTTCGACCTCAGAGCCCGACCAGCTTTCTTGCTGCTGCTGGACGCAACCCTAAAGGGTTGCTCTACCCCGTGAGGGGCAGGATCCCAGCGCAGCAGCTTGCCGCACAGGGAGCCAGCATCGGGATGGGCTTCGCCGGCCGCCACCAGCTGGGTCACGAAGTTCGGACTGAGTACGACATCGGGATTCAGGCACAGCACCCATTCGCCGCGCGCAACGCGGATCGCCTGGTTCTGCCCGGCAGCGAATCCCACATTGCAATCATTGTAGAAGACTCGCCATTTTGCTTCGACCTGCTTCAGCCGCGCGCGCGTGCCGTCCTCAGAGGCGTTGTCGATGATGATCACTTCGAGGTCGGGATAGTCGAGGAGCGCGAGTGCACCGAAACATTCGTCAAGGTATTGCGCCGAATTCCAGGTGACGATGGTGATGGAGACCATTGGGCTAGAACACTACCCGCCCAAAATCCCGTTTAAAGGGGAGCAGGTTATGAAACGCCGATTTATCGACAGTCACTCAAACTCGGCTTTTCTCGCGCTTTGAGGTTTGGCCAGCGGAAAGCACCTGTTACCCCGAAAAACAGGCCGAGCGCAATAGCAACCCAACCCAGAAAGCCGTTTCCGGTGGTCTCAACGAACCCTCGGTGCAGTCCAAGTTCCACGTTAATAGAGTAGGCGTTCCATGCGGCCGCGACGGCGAAATATACGCCGACGACAGTGAGCCACACGCCAGCCCAGAGTCGGTTGTAGATTGCGGCGATGGAAGCGGGTAGCACCGAGAGTAGAAGTGCGGTTGCGCTTACGATTTCTGGCCAACTGTCGTTCTTTCCAAGGGTAAACAACATCACGGGTGCAACGAGAAGCAGGTAGGCTGCGCCGAGCAGGATTCCCCCAGAGATCGCTATCCAAGAGACCGTAATTTTGAACGTGCTGCTTTGCGAAACGCCAAGCAGGGCCATTGCTTAATCCTCAAGGTCCTTCTCAGTAGCCACAAGTGTACGTCCTGAACGACAAATCGGGTTAGCTGGCGTAAACAAGCCGTGTCGTAACTTTCACTGCCGGTTTAGTACGCTCCCCTGCCGGAGAGAACGATGGGTATCGTGCGCAGGAAAATCTTGGTGTCGAGCCATAGCGACCAGTTGTCGATGTACTTGAGGTCGAGCTGCATCCAGCGGTTGAAGTCCACGTGGTTGCGGCCTTCTAATACCCAGGTGCAGGTGAGCCCGGGGCGCATACGCAGCCGCCGCCGCTGCCAGTCTTCGTATTGCTCCACTTCCTCGGGAACTGCGGGGCGCGGACCGACGAACGACATTTCTCCGCAGAAGACGTTCCAGAGCTGCGGCAGTTCGTCGAGGCTGAAGCGGCGCAGCCAGCGTCCGACGGTTGTGATCCGTGGGTCGTCGCTGATCTTGAATACCGGGCCATCTAGCTCGTTGAGCTGATGAAGTTCGGCGCGCATCTGCTCGGCGTTGTTAATCATGGAGCGAAACTTGAAGAGCATGAAGCGCCGGCCGCCCAGACCACAGCGTGTCTGACGAAAGAGCACCGGCCCAGGCGAGGCAACGCGAATCATGGCTGCGATGCACAGCAACAAGGGCGAAAGCACGGCCAGCGAGACAACCGAAAGCGCCACGTCGAAGATTCGCTTGAAGAAGAGGCGCAACTCGCTGTCGGGTGCGCTCGACAGGCTGAGCAGCTGGACCTCGCGGAAATTTTCCAAATAAACCCGCGAATAGGCGGCGGGCAGAAACTCCAACTGCACTCGGGTGCGGATTCCGAGGTCGGCGCAGTGTTGCATCACCGGCTCCAAGCGGGCCAACTCCTGCAGGTCCACGGCAAAGACAATCTCGTCCACCACATGGTTCTGCAGAATGCTGCCTACGGAACTGAGGGGGAAGACTTCATACCCGCCAAGATTGGGAGTAGGCGAATCGCCGGAGTCGGGATCGACGAAGCCGACTAGCCGAAGTCCCATGCCGCGGCTTTCTTCGATGAGAGTCGCCATCTCTCGCGCGCGCGGCCCGCAACCGATGATCAGCAGGTAGTGATAGCGGCCCAGGCGCTCGCGCATCCAGGAGACGCCGGAGTAGGAAGCGGCGCGCCCCAGCAGAAGCAGCACAAAATCCGACACGCCGATCAGCAAGACATAGGTCCGGCTTACATCCACGCGGCGGAAAAGATACAAGCCGGCATAGATCACAACCAGCACCATGGCAAGCTGGCTGACAATGTTCAGGATGAGCTGAATGGGATTGCTGAGCTCGATGTCGCGATAGAAAGTGGAAAAATATCCCACCGCCGCCCACACCACCAGAAACGCGAGCAGCAGCGGGAGATAGTGACCGAAAGGATAAATTCCCGGCAGATGAGCGCTGAAGAACTCGAACCGGACCAACTGGCTGCGCAGTAGATAGGCAACGACGAAGGCGACGCAGGTCACCCCCAGGTCGTGCAGCAGCGTAATCGTACTAAGTAGCTTGGAACGTCGATCGAACACAATAACTGTTGTTCTCTACCGTTGGATGCAATGAACAATCCAATCCAGCGGTTTCGCCAGCTGTGGACGTCGGCGAAGAAAGGCGCAGGAACGGAGACGGCCCTAGCGTCGGAATGCGCTCTTCTACAGTAACTGTAGCAGGGATTCTCGCCGTAATGCCAGTAGTGTAGGCTAGATTGGTACCGCTGCAGCGGCGCTCCACGCATAGAACGTTTGCTGTCCAAAGCCATACTGCCATTAATGAACTCTGATCGACCAACCACCTCGACTGCTACATTTCCAGTCGCTGTACCCGGCGGGAGTGGACCGCAGCCGACACGGGTCGGACATTTTCTCGACGGCGCGATTTTCCTCTGCTTCGCCGGGTTCGTTATCTTGTTGCCGCACTCCATCAAAGGAGCGCAGCACGCGTGGCAAATTGCTTTGGTGCTTTGGCTGGTGAAGCTGGCGATGGGACGGCGGCGCCCATACCCGCAACCGCTGTCGGCACCACTGCTGGCCTACGTCACGCTGAGCGGTATTTCCACCGCGTTGAGCCCGGACCCGAACCTGAGCTGGGACCGCATGAAGATTGTGTGCCTGGTGCTGGTGGGCATCGTGTTCGCGCAAAACCTGCGGCGACTGAAGCAGGTGCGCACGTTGCTGTTCCTGCTTATCCTGTCCGGCCTAGCGGCCGCCGGCTTTACCGCCTGGCAATACACCTACGGGATAGGAGTGCGAGTTGCTTACATTTTGCCGGTCGGGCCACTGTACCAGGCGCATATTTTTCACGATGACATCATCCAGAGCATCAACGGCCACGCGGTGCATACTCCGGCGGAACTGAACCGAATTGTCACTGAGAGTCCGCCGGGCAAGTGGCTTCGCATTAACTATGTTCGCGGCTATCCGTTCCACAAAAAGGAAACGTTGGTGACGCGCGAGCAGATCATGGGGAGCGGTTTCGGCACGCAATCGCTACAGTTCGCCCGCGGCAGGCCATTCAAAGCGCAGGGCACGTTGGGCCATTACGTAGTTTTCGCCGAGATGCTGATGCAGATCGGCTGCATGACTTGGGCGATGCTGTTGAGTACGTCTCCGCGCAAGAAAGGATGGCAACTGCTGTTTGCTGGGACCTTCCTGGCCTTGACGGCGGCGCTGTTTCTGACAGAAACTCGCGCGGCGCTTGCCGGGCTGGCGATCGGCTGCTTTGTCGCCGTGGTGATTCTTACCGGAAAGCGGTTGCGGATCTGGGCCTGCGTCGTCCTGCTGGTACTGGTGATCGCCGCGACCGCCTGGATCCATCACACGCGCGGGCCACTGGGGCTGAGTGCTCGCGATCCGGGAACCCAATTTCGTACCATGATGTGGGAAGACGGGCTTCGCCTGATTGGGCAGCACCCGTGGTTTGGCGTGGGCATGGAGACCATTCGCAATCACTGGACGGAGTGGAATATCCGGGCCTACACGTTTTTCCATGACGAGAGCCATTTCCACTCCGACATGATGCAGATCGCGGTGGAGCGCGGCTTGCCGGCGCTGGCTGCATGGCTGTGGTTCGTGATTGCCTATTTGATTTTTCTCTTGCGACTGATTCGCAAGACTCGCCAGCGCAGCCGCTTCGCCACCGGTGTGGTCGCCGGCGTGCTGGCCAGCTTCGTCGCCTTCCAAACCACGGCCCTGGTGCACTATGACCTGGGAATAGAATCGGTGGCGATGATTTTGTTCTTCTATTTTGGATTGGCCATGGCGATTGATCGCATGGTACAAGATCCCGCGGCGATCGATGTACAGTAAGAAGCCAGCGTGAATGCAACCACTGCGATCCCGTCGAACCGCATAAACGATTTGGCCGGCCGAAGCGCGCGGCCGAAGTGGTGGATTCCTGCCCTCCTGCTGACGCTGTTTGCGCTGCAATCGTTGTGGTTCATTCAAACGCAGTCGCTTACTTACGATGAGCCGGGACACATCATCGCCGGCCTGCAGGCCTGGCAGCAAGGCCGGTTCGAGATGTGGACCGACCATCCGCCGCTGGGCCGCTTCTGGCTGATGCTACCGATAGCACGCGCTAAGGTTGCGATTACGTCGGAACCGCTGGCGCGCGGCTATCACGTGAGCGCCATGCAGCCGGGGCCGGAGTGGCTGGCGTGGCACACGCGTCCCATGAATACTTTGCTGGGCATCGCCCTCGGAATCACGTTGTGGTTCGCGAGCCGCCGCTTGTTCTCCGAAGGCGCAGCTAATGTCGCGCTCGCGCTGTTCGCCTTCACGCCGTCGCTGATCGCACACTTTTCGGTGACGACCACTGACGGCATCGGCGCGCTATTTGTTTTTCTTACTGCTTGCCAAGTGGTGTTGTGGCGGAGAAATCCAAGTCGTGGACAGACTGTGCTGATGGGGCTGGTGTTGGGCGGATTGCTGCTGGCAAAGCTCTACACGCCGCCCGAGATGCTGCTGGCGTTGATCCTGATGCTGGTGCTGCGACGCGACGGCAGCTTGAGCTTAGCCAAGCTGCGCGACTGGAACTCCGCCCCGCCCCGTGCAAAATCGGCACGGTCCGGGGTCCACTGGAAACCGGCTCTGGCCGCGCTGGGCATCGCACTGCTGACGTGGTGGGCAGGATATCTGTTTCACGTTTCACATCTGAAGGTCGGCGATGGGCAGGTTGTCGCGACGTTTCCCAACCGCGCGACCAAGACGTGGGCGACGAAGTCGAAAGCGCAGCTAAACCTGCTGTTGCCTGGGGGCGAATACATCGAGGGATTCCGCGAAGTCGCGCTCAGCAACCGGCGCGGACGCGCGGCGTGGTTTCTAGGGAAAATTTATCCCAAGGGCGGCATCAAGGCTTACTATCCGGTCGCCATCGCGCTGAAGTGGCCGGCGATTTTGCTGGCCCTCTTCTTTGCCAGCCTGCTACTCGGGGTCCGTAAGACATGTCGTGCTCCGGGCGATCTGTTGATTACCTGTTTGTTCGGACTGGTGTTTCTCGCATTTGTCTTGCAGTCACGATTTGCCATCGGCGAGCGCCACATCCTGCCGCTGTATCCCTTCGCACTGTTGATAGCGGGTGGCATCTGGGAGCACGCTCGCAAACATCGCCTCGGCATGGCGGTGGTGATACTGGCGCTTTGTTTGAATGCCGCTGACGCGTTGCGCTATGCGCCGGACTACCTGGCTTACTTCAACGTATTTGTGAAGCCGGAGAACAGCTGGCGGCTGCTCACCGACAGCAATCTTGATTGGGGACAAGGCCTGCTGGCACTGCGCAACTATGAACAGCAGCATCCGGGCGAAACTCTGCACCTCGCCTACTTCGGATCGGTTGATCCCACATTGTATGGGGTGCGTGCGGTGCCACTCCCGCCTGGCCAGACAGTCGATGGCAAGGTTGTCGCCGGTGCGAGTTGTCTGTCAGGACAAGTGCTGGATGACAGCAACGGCTATCGCTGGCTGTGGCCCTATCAGCCGCGACAGGTACTGGACCATGCCATGTGGATGTTCGATACGGGAGCCAAGTGACAGCTAGACCGGCTTCAGAGTTGTTCGAGACCAGGTAGAGCCAGCCTTCAGGCTGGCGCCCAAGATCGACCCCCATCTTAAAGCTGGAGTTGCCACGGTCATTGCATGACCACCGTGGCAACTCCAGCAAGGTATTTTTTCGCGACGAACGCGGCGCTGAAGCGCCGCTCTACCCGCACTCGCCGGACTAAAATTCCTCCCGGGTCGCGCATCAACCCGACGGTCAGCCGGGCCTCAGCTTTACTTCCCTGCCCCAATGGCGTTCCACTGAAACTGAATGACCTCGCCGAAGTGGGCCATGACAAATTGCGCACTGTGTCCGCCGGGATAGATATGGAACTCGTGCGGAATGCCGCGCGAGGTCAGCAGCTTATCCAACACCTGCGCGCCCTGCTCGAAGCCGAAGTCGTCGTTGTTGCCCACATCGAAATAAATCTTCAGGCGCTTGAGACTGGCGGCACTGTCGGTGCGCGCGAAGGAGAAGACATTGTTGCGATCGAAGTAAGCGGGCGAACCGAAGACCTCGCCCAGCAGCGCACCGGGAGAGCCAGGCGCGCCCGAGCTCATGTCCTTGGGTAGCCCGGGCATGAGCGCCGGCATCTGCGCGCTGACTGCGGCAAACTGATTGGGAAATTTGAAAGTCAGCCGCAGCGCTCCATAGCCGCCCATGGAAATGCCGGTGATGCCGCGGCTGGAAGGTGTCCCTTGCGCGCGATATTTCTTTTCCATCTGCGGCATGAACTCTTTCAGCAAGAAGTCCTCGTAGCGCAGCTTGCCGTCTTCCGAGTTGAGGTAAAAGCTGTGACCGCCGCTGGGGGCCAGGATCACGAAGTCGCCGATCTTGCCCTGACGGCGCAGCTCCGAAACCACGTCCCATCCACCGAAGTTGAGCAGAGACTGCTCGTTGTCGCCCAGACCGTGCAGGAAATAGAGCACCGGATAGCGGCGCGTCTTGTCGTCGTCGAAGCCGGGCGGCAGAAACGCACAGTATCGAACCGGGCGCTTCAGAATTTCTGACTTGATGAGCGAACACTCGGCGCGGCCCTGCGCGTGAAGCAGCGGAGCAACGCAGAGAGCGATCAGCAGAATCGCTAAACGAGTAAGAAGACCAGTTTGTTTCGACTTCAGGCCTGAGTTCCGAAGGATTACCAATTTCATTTCTTGATTCTCGGGTCAAAAGGATACTTCACACTGGATTTGATGCGCAGCCGCGCGGCGTCGGGATGAAGCGGGTTAAGCATGACGTTGAAGGTGGCAGGAACGAGCGCGCTAGGCATACGCAACAAACCGGACCGCCGTTCGCGAAGCCACGTCGTTCCCAGCCCGCGAGTGACCTCAAGACGCTTAGTCCAGTCCGCCGGAAGAGTGCTCGCGTCCAGATGTTCCAGCGAAACCCGAGCGTCTACTTCCACGCCAAGCAACGTGTAATGCGGAGGAACGTCGTTGGCACTGGTGTGGGCGCAGGCTTCCAGTAAAGCTCCCGCCGGCGTTTCCGCCAGGTAGACAACCGGCAAGCCGCGTTCATGCCAGCGACCAGGAGCGCGCAATCCGCCCGCGCCCGCCAAGTCTCGATGCCGGCTGACGCGCCACAGCATCGTCAAACAAACATACCTTCATCGATCTGGACAAGCAGCTCTTCGACCATACGGCTGCCGGTGTCGGTCTTCAGCGTTTCCAACGGAGCGCGACCGCGGAGGCGAGGATGCGGTCGCCGGAGCCACGCCAGCGCCCGTTCGCGCGATCCGTATACCGATTTTGCCTGCGACAGGAGACGAGCGACACGCAAGACGCGATCGGACTCCGCCACCGTTAGCTTCTCGCGGCGCGACCGGCGGTGTTGCAGCGTGCGCAACGGGACCACCAGAGCGTCGATCTCCGGCCGGGTGATACCCAGCGCTACCAGGCGGTTGATGGCGGAGGTGGGGAGCTGCTGCTCAACCATCTCCAGCATTTGCTGGTCCGTCTTCGGAACAGGAACGCCCAGCCATTCGCCTATCTGCTGATGGAGAACTGACATGATTACCTCATCTACATTATGCCATAGACTTGATGGCAAATTGTAGCCATTCGATGCGCCCAGCTCTTATTCGTATTTCAGGGTCTGCACCGGGTCCAAACGCGCGGCGCGGCTGGCGGGATACAGGCCAGCCAACAAGCTGACCACGATGGAGAAAGCGATGGCAGCGCCGATCAGCCAAGGAGGCAGAATCCACACCGCCTCCGACGGAAGCTGATGGCGATGCAAATAGACCGAGGTCCCGACATTAATCGCCTTGCCGATGGCGAAGCCCAGCGCGATGCCGAGCACGCCGCCGAAGAAGCCCATGGCTCCGGCTTCGGCGAAGAACAGCCGCTTCACGTCGCGATCGCTAGCGCCGATGGCTTTCATTATGCCAATTTCGCGGCGCCGCTCCAGCACCGCCATCACCAGGGTGTTGACGATGGCCAGCGTGGCCACGGCCAGCGCCAGCGATCCGAAGATGCCGAGAAAGAGATCGAGCACGGTAAAGAAGCGGCGCAGGCTCTTAGTGGCGTCGAGCACGGAAAATGTACGGAAGCCCATCTTGCTGATCGCGTCCTGCACCTGCGCGACCTTGCCCGGATCTTTAACTCGCACGGTGAGCGTCATGTACGTTTTGCCACCGCCGCGCAGCGAGCTGCGCATATCGGTAAAGTCCGACATGTTCAGCTTCTCGGTCAAATCGACGGGCAGAAAAATGCGGCCGCGCGAGACCGTCCTCATGCCGCCGTAGGGCTCTTCGTCAATGATGCCGACCACCTTCAACAATTGCGACTTACGTACGACGGAGAAGCCGTAGTTGTCGTCGCTTTTCGAGCTGCCGCTCGTCTGTGCGGCCGGAATTTGCGGCCGCCCCGAGCTGTCGGCATCGGCGGCCAGCGACTGATGCTCGCCGTAGCGCAACGCAACTTCCCTGCCAATCAGCTCCTTCGGATTCTTGGGATCGAGCTCCTTGGCGAAATCATTCAGCAGGATGACTTCGCCGGCATCGGAGCCAGAGAAGAACTTGCCTTGCAGATTATCGAATGCCTCGTTCTCGCGCGCCGACATGGGCAGGCCGGTAACGAACCCGAAATGAGTTTGGCCGTCATACACGATCTGGCCCATCACCCGGACCTCGGGTTCGACCTCGGTGACGTACTCCAGGTGCGCCATCTTGTCGCGCGATGACTCGTCGAGCACGGGAGCGTTTTCCGGATGCTGGTCCTTCCGGTCTTCTTCGCGATCGAAGCCGCGGAAATCCTGCTTCGAAGTAACGAAGACGGTGTCGAACATTCCCGAGCCTGCCAGTCGGCGCGTGGCCAGCTGTTGCAGTCCCACACCGAGGGACAACATGGCGACCAGCGACGCGACGCCGACCGCGATGCCCACCGTCGTCAATCCATTGCGCAACTTGGATTGCCGCAGGTTGCGAACGGCCAGCTCGAAAAGGTCATAGCCCTTCATGCCAGCGCCTCCTGCGATAGCAATTTGCCATCGCCAAGAAAGATCAGTCGCTGAGCGAAGCGCTCGGCCAGCGCGCGCTCGTGCGTGACCATCACCACCGTCATGCCGAGCGAGAGACTCAGGTCGCGGATGAGATTAAGTATGTCTTCGCCGGTGCGGCTGTCGAGGTTGCCGGTGGGCTCGTCGGCCAGCAGCAGCGACGGACGATTGGCCAGGGCACGCGCCAGCGACACGCGTTGCTGCTCGCCACCGGACAGCTCCGACGGGCGATGTTCCATGCGCTTGCCCAGCCCGACCCGCGCCAGCGATTCGCGCACCCGTTGCGCTCGTTCGGCGCGCTCCACTTCGGCGAATCGCATGGGCAGTTCGACGTTCTCGGTAATGGTCATCGCGGGGATTAGATGAAACGCCTGGAAGACCATGCCGACATCGTTGCGGCGATAGCCGGCCAATTCCTCCGACGACATCTTGGCCAAGTCGCGACCCTGCACGATCACCGAGCCGGAGCTGGGGCGGTCGAGACCGGCAAGCAAATTCAGCAGGGTAGACTTTCCTGATCCCGATTGGCCGAGCAGCGCCACAAATTCGCCACGCTGGATGGTCAGAGAGATTCCGTCAACGGCGCGGATGACGCCTCCGCCCATGGGGTAGTGGCGGCAGACGTTGTCGGTCTGCACCGCCGGTGCTGCCTGAGAAATTGGTGACGAGGTCATTTGTGTTTGGTTGGATGCTGACATGATTGTGCCGGGCGCACTTGCCCTACATCGGACATACGAAAATAGAAACCCGTCAGCTCACAGAAAGGTGTAACGATTTGTAAAGGTGACAGTAGAGCCGACCTTCAGGTCAGCGTCACGCGCCTATTCACGTTAAGCTGAATCTGGGATTCAGCTTTTCCTGGTCACGCAGGAACGCGGCGCTAAAGCGCCGCTCTACCTTTACCGTTCGACGGCCAAGCCCACGGCATTGCCGCCGCCGAGACAAAGGGCGGCGATTCCCTTGTGTACGTCGCGACGAATCATCTCGTAGAGAAGGGTGGTCAAAATGCGCGCGCCGCTGGCGCCGATGGGATGTCCGAGCGCGACCGCGCCACCGTTCACGTTGACCCGGTTGAGATCGAGTCCGAGCTCGCGGGTTACGCCAAGCGCGGCAACAGAAAACGCCTCGTTAATTTCGTAAAGGTCCACGTCCTGGTTCTTCCATCCCGTCTTCTGCCAGAGCCGGCGAACGGTTTCGACCGGCGCCATCATCACCCACGCGGGAGCGATGCCGCTGCCGGCCTGGGCGACAATGCGCGCCAGCGGCCTCAGCCCAAGGTCTTTTGCCTTAGCGGCCGACATGAGCACCAGGGCCGAGGCACCGTCGTTGACGCCGGGCGCGTTGCCGGCGGTCACGGTGCCATCCTTCTTGAAGGCCGGCTTCAGGCCGCGTAAGGCTTCGATGGTGGAGTCCTCGCGGGGCGACTCATCTTTGGTGAAGAACACTGGAGGCGCACCCCTCTTTTTCGCCGGCAGCTCGACGGGCACGATCTGGTCTTTGAAGCGACATTCTTTGATCGCGCTCACGGCCTTGCGATGCGAGTTTAGGGCGTACTCGTCCTGCTCCTCGCGCGCGATGCAATACTTGCCGGCAACATTCTCGGCGGTGTTGCCCATGTGGTAATCGTTGTAAACATCCCACAAGCCGTCATGCACCATGGAATCGACGACCTTTTGATCGCCCAAGCGGAAACCTTTGCGCGCATTCTGCAGCAGATAAGGCGCGTTGCTCATGCTCTCCATGCCGCCGGCGAGCACGATTTGCGCGTTGCCGGTCTGGATGGCCTGCTGGCCGAGCGCAACCGCTTTCAGTCCCGAACCGCAAACCTTGTTGATGGTCATGGCGCTGACACTGTCGGAAAGCCCGCCGCCGAGAGCGGCCTGGCGCGCGGGATTCTGGCCCAGTCCGGCGGAAACAACGTTGCCCATGATGCATTCGTCAACGAGGTTAGGATCGATGCCGGCGCGCTTGACTGCCTCGCGGACGACGATAGCGCCCAATTGCGGCGCGGTGAAATCGGAAAGCGAACCCTGAAACTTCCCGATCGGGGTGCGTACCGCGGATACGATGACAACGTCTTCCAACCCAGTCATGAATGCTTGAGCTCCTGCGATGAAATGATCAACGAACATTATAAGATGGAGCTGCCTTGGCCACGGACGCACAAATCCGGCCCGAAATTCCATTGGCTTCGCGCCGTTCGAAACGGCTGCTGGCGCCCTGGTGGCACACCGCCATCCTGATCGCGGTGCTGTTGCTGGCTTCGGTCAACGGCATGCGCGGCAAGCATCGGTTGGCCGCCGAAAGCAAAGTGCCGCAATACCTGTGGAGCATGGCCTGGGAGTGGGTCCTGGCCGGCTTCGTCTGGCTCGGCACGCGCAAACGCATGCGCCTGCGCGATCTGATTGGCGGACGCTGGGCGACGGCGGAAGATTTCTTCCTCGACGTGGTGTATGCCGGCGCGTTCTGGATATGCGCGCTGATTGTGTTGGGCGCGGGCGCCAAGCTGATGCATCTGGACCAGGCGGGCAAGATCGAAGCCATGCGCAAGCAGTTGGGATTTCTGACGCCAGGATCGAACCTGGAGCTGGCGGTGTGGTTCGGCGTAAGCCTGACTGCCGGCTTCTGCGAAGAGATCATCTTCCGCGGATATCTGCAGCGGCAGTTTGCCGCGATGAGCAATTCGATGCTGCTTGGAGTGCTGCTTTCGGCGGTGGTGTTTGGAGCGGCACACGGGTACGAAGGGGCCGCGCGCATGGTCCTGATCGGAATTTACGGTTTAATGTTTGGGCTACTCGCATGGTGGCGAAAGAGCCTGCGCGCGGGAATGATGGCGCACGCGTGGCACGACGCGCTGAGCGGCACAGTTTTACGGATGCTGGAATAGCCAGTGTTTATGCGGCCCCTACGTACATACGCAGGCGACGATACGAATACAGCCAGAGCGCGGCGAGCGCTCTTCAATCCTCGAGAGGCGACCAGGGGTGGCGTGCGTCCGCGATGCGCGCGCATCGATGTGCGTTTTTTGCTTGACTATTTTTTTCAATGACTCTATACAACTAACAAATTGCGATGAAATGAATGTCGCAATGTTCCATGACAAATGGAAAGGGAGAATAGAAACCATGGCAACGAAAAAGGCTGCAAAAAAGGCTAAGAAGGCGGCAAAGAAGTCGAAGAAGCACTAATCGCCTTCGACCGTACGAACCGGGGGACGCGCAAGCGTTCCCCTTCGCTTTTGAGCGCTAAGTCACTTTTGCTGGGCGGCTGGCGGGCGGAGTGGAGAGCGGCGCCTCCTGCGCGGGACAGATACTGTGATACGAACATCTCCCGCAGCCCTGGCTGGGCTTAGGATCAAATTCTCCGGCAATAATTTTCGCGGCCACCTCCGCCACCTTGTTCTCCGCCTCCAGAAGCTGCTGCGGAGAACGCTGCGATTCAACGGCGCTGCCGTTCTGCAGATTGATGAAGACCAGAGCGGAGGGCTTGTGTCCCAGGCGGCGGGCGGCGAGAGCGTAAATGGAAAGCTGAAGGCTGTCGTCAGCATCTTCCTGGGTCTTCGGCCTGCCAGTCTTGTAGTCAACGATCACCACCTCACCGCCGTCCACGCCATCCAACCGGTCAAATCTGCCCGACACCTTAGCTCCGCCGATTTCGACTTTGAAGCGCTGCTCAGTCTGGAGGATCTCGCCGCGCGAGCGTCCGAGTTCGGAGCGCAACAGCGCGGTGAGCTGATGGCGGCCATCTTTCTCGTAGAGCGCGCGCTGCAGCGGCTCGTCAATCTTCGACTTGGAAAGTTCGTCGAGGAAGCAAGCAATCACGGTTTCCTCGTCGGGTGGGCGGCGGACACGAACGCCGTCGAAATAGGCTTTGAGGGCCAGATGCATGGCGCTACCAAACTGCAGCGCCGCCGAGGGCTCTTCCGGAAGCCGCCAATCGTAGCGCAGCTTGTATGCCAGCGGGCAGTTTTCGTAGCACTGGATGGCGCTGGCGCTCAGCGCGTGCAGATGCGCATCTTCTCGCGGCGGAAGCTGCGTCCATTGCGAAACGTTGGGCAGGAGCTCGGCCGCGGCCTGGATGCGCGGGACCAGCTCGGGTTGCAACACTCGCGACGCGATCGCATCCTTCAGTACCAGCTTCGCCTCGCTGACGAGTTCGCGAATGTATTTGGTGGGAACCGGATTCTTACCCCGGGCCGCCTTGCCACAGAGATACAGCTCGTCCATCGCCCTGGTCATGGATACATAGAACAGCCGACGCTCCTCCTGCGCGTAGAGGACCTTAGGACCAGTCTCAGCCGCAGTGTCGATCCTGGCGCCAGACGCGGCCGCACTGGCTTGGCGCAACTGCGGCGGGAATTCCACCAACGATTCCTTGTAATTGCCGGGAAACGATGGCGAGGCCACACGCACTACGAAGACGCTGCGGAATTCCAAGCCTTTGGCGGCATGAACGGTCATCAGCTGAACCGCCTCATCGATCGGCGCGTTGCCCAATTCGGTGGGAGCGAGCGCGGCCACCGGATCGTCCTCGTCGGTTTCCTCGAGCACTGTTCCGCCCGCCTCGCGGAAAAGGGTGACGTATTCCAGAAACTCATGCAGCGTGCCGTGCGCAGCGATTTGCTTGGGCTTGGCGCTCCAGCGCTCGGCAAAATCGAAGAGGCGCCGCAGCGGCATCGATTCCGCCAGCCCGAAGTCGCGCCGCGCGATGTTCAAGGCATCGGCCATAACGCCGCCGGCGCTGATGAGATCGCGGCGCGCCCGGCGGACCGTCTGCATTACCTCTAAGCCTCCGGGACTTTCTTCCAGCGCCGCTTCGGCGGAGGCGTCTCTTCCAGCCAACGCGAGCTGGGCGCGGAACCGCTCGGGATCGACCTTGAACTGGGACAACGCCGCGACCCGGAAAAGGGCCACGGGATGAGCTGAGTCGAGTATCCGTAACACCGCCATGGCATCGCGCAGCTCCGGCGTATCGAACAGATCGACACCTTTGACATGGACCGGAATGCCGCGACGATGAAGTTCGGCGACGATCTTCCCGCGATGGTGGTGGCTACGATAGAGCACCGCGAGGTGGCTGAGTTTGGTCTCGGACCGTTGCCGCTGCATGGTCTGGATTGTGTCTGCGATGAATGTGGCTTCCTGCTCATAGGCGTGGTAGACGACGGCCTGCACAGTTGGCGCGGCCGCGACCATTGCGTCGGTTTCAAGACGCGCGCAAGTGAGCGGTTGCCGCGGCCAGCCTTCGTCTGCTCCCTCAACGCTTAGAATTTGCGGATTGCACTTGATCGCCTGGTGGGCACAGCGCAGGACCGGCGGCGTGGAGCGACGGTTCGCCGCCATGGTCACCCGCTGCACGCGATTAGGACCAAATATCTTCACGAACTGATCGAAGGCGCCGCTGGTGGCTCCGCGAAACTGGTAGATTGCCTGGTCAGGATCGCCGACCGCGAACACGTTGGCCGCTTCTCCGGCCAGCAGGCTGGCGAGTTTGATCTGGGCGACGTTGGAGTCCTGGAACTCGTCGATGAGAATAAAGCGAGCGCGCCGCTGCTGGCGTTGCAGCACCGACTGGCGGCGGCTGAGCAGATCGACCGCGCGGGTCAGGATGTGGCCGAAGCTTCCCAGACCTTCCTGCTGTAGCAGATTTTCGGTATAGCGGAAGGCATAGCCAACCTCGCGGCAGCGGCCCAGAATCTCATCGTCCGACATCCCGCCAGCATCCTTCGACTTCGCCATGCGCGGCAGGGCGATTTCGCCACGTTCGAGTTGCTTCACGTAAGCGTCATAGTGGTCAGGCGTGCGCAATTCGTCGTGACAACTGCTGAAGAACTTGAGCAGGTCTTCAAGAAATTTTCCCGGACCCGCAGCCTTAGTGTAGTGCTGCAACTTGAGATCGCCGATGCGGCGGCGCAACAACACAAACAGATCTTTTTCGTCGAGCAGTTCAAACTTGTTGCCGGCATCGTTCAGCAGACGGTAGCAATAGGAATGAAAGGTATGCGCCTGCAGCCCGCTGGAGAGCAGCTTGCGCGCAGATTTGGACTGGTCCATCTCGGGATAGAGCGACGCCTGATTTTCGCGCGGATACAAAATTGCAGCGACACGATTAATCAACTCCGCGGCGGAGTTGCGGGTGTAGGCGACGGCCAGAATTTCGTCGGGGCGGGCGGCTTCGCTTTGGATGAGGTGAGCAATGCGCCGCGCCAGCACCGTGGTCTTGCCGGTCCCGGCGCCGGCGACCACCAGCATCGGACCATGGACGTGTTGGATAGCCTGACGCTGCTCGTCGGTGGCTACGAAATGGGAATGGCCGTTGCTCGACATTGGGCATCCATGCAAACGAAGAAAAAGCGAAGACATTATATCATCTAGCCTCGCCGCAAATCGCAAGAGGATCGACAGGGAGACCGAGGCAGCCTTCGTGACCTAGCGATTTGATAGCATTCCTTCCAGGCATGTCGAGCCTGCGTACGGGGAAGGCACGGGAAGGTGGTACCTAATGGGCAAACCCAGACTGAAACGCATCACGTTAAGAGGCTTCAAATCGATTAAGAACCTAGAGCTAGACATCCATTCACTCAATGTCCTAATAGGCGCCAACGGTGCTGGCAAGAGTAATCTCGTCTCGTTCTTCAAGATGATCAATGAAATGATGGGCGGCCGCCTCCAACAATATATTGCCGGTGCGGGGAGGTCCCAGTCGGTTCTTCATTTCGGTCCGAAAGTAACGCCGCAATTGGAGGGGCACCTTGAATTTGAGGTTGATAACGGAACTGACACTTACTCTATGCGTCTGTTTCATGCTGCGGGTGACACGTTGGTATTTGCCGAGGAGACTCTCACCTTTTGGCAGACGCGGTGGCCGAACCCAAAAGTTCTTTCTTTGGGTGCGGGACACCGAGAAACACGCATCCCGGACGAGGCTGGTGGAGGTGAACCAACCGCAAAGGTTTTCCGGCATCTTCTAAATCAATGTCGCGTTTATCATTTCCATGACACCTCAGCAACCGCTAGGGTTCGACAAAGTTGTTATATTGGCGATAATCGCTGGCTGATGCCGGATGCCGGAAACTTGGCCGCCCTCCTTTTCCGGCTGAAGAATGAGGAGGACCCAAGTGCCTATCAGAGGATAATCAGCACAATACGCTTGATCGTCCCCTTTTTTGAAGATTTTGAACTTGAACCTGCACTACCTAGCAAACAGGACATCCTATTGAATTGGCGACACCGACAGGCTGATCAGGTGTTCGGTCCACATCAGCTTTCAGATGGCACTTTGCGCGCAATATGCCTGATAACTCTCCTTCTACAACCCGAAGAGGACTTGCCTGATTTGATCATCATCGATGAACCGGAGCTAGGGTTACACCCCTATGCGTTGACCGTCGTAGCGTCGCTATTAAGAAAGGCTGCTCAACACACCCAGCTGCTGGTTAGCACGCAGTCAAGTTCCTTTCTCGACAGCTTTGAGCCCGAAGAAATCGTCGTAGTCAAACGCGATCAACAAGAATCTCTGTTCTTGCGACCATCTCCTTCAATTCTCGAATCGTGGCTGGAAGAGTACAGCATGGGAGAAGTGTGGGAAAAGAATGTTATTGGTGGAGGCCCTCACTAGATGGCACGGTTATACATATTTGCGGAGGGCCCTACGGAACAGGTTTTTGCAACAAACTTATTAGCGCCTCATTTGTTAAACACGGGCGTGTACCTGCAGGCGGCCATTCTCATAGCCCACGCACGCAAGCGGGGCATCGTACATCGTGGCGGCGGGCGTAACTATGTAGCAATGAAGAACGACATCCTCAGGTTCACGGCACAAGAGCACAGTTCGGACGTCTTCTTCACGACGATGATTGATCTCTACGCAATTCATCCACATTTCCCCGGGTTGGAGGAATCGCGCAAGATTAGTCATCTCCCGCTGAAACGAGTGGAGTTTCTCGAACAAGCGTTCGCGCATGACATCGGAGACGAGCGATTTATTCCTCACATTCAGCTGCATGAGTACGAGGCTTATCTTTTTTGCGACCTTGACTGCTTCTTGGATTTTTATCCGCGGGCTTCCAAAGATATTGACGCCCTCAAAGTTGTCGCAAAATCCTATGAAACGCCGGAGTTCATCAATGACGGACAACACACTGCTCCGTCCAAACGCATTACCAAGTGCCTGCCGGGTTACGAGGGAGTGAAACCAACGGTGGGCGTTCAAGTCGCGCAACGTATTGGACTGCAGAAGATCCGCGATGGATGCCCACATTTCCATTCTTGGCTATCTCGACTTGAGCAGTTGGGTGAGGATTAACTGAACGGGCCGCACTCACTCAGGACGTTGCCTGCACAAACAGCTGGATTTCCGCGCGGGCGATGGCCAGCGCGGCGACGGCGGCGGTTTCGGCGCGAAGAATGGTTTCGCCGAGCGAGGCTGCGATCCATTGCGAGCTGGCGAAACTCTGCAACTCATCTTCAGCCCAGCCGCCCTCGGGGCCGGTGGCAAGGGCGAGGGATGCGACGTGTTGGTGGGAACGCAAGACTTCGGTGAGTGACACTCCGCGCTCGGTTTCGACGAGGACAACGCGCACCGTGTCGGCATTCGCATCTGAATTCGGCGTGTCGACCGATACAGGCGCCTTCAGCAACTCCCCCAGCTTGAAGGGATCGGTAATCTCCGGAGGACTCGTGCGACGCGACTGCTCTGATGCTTCGCGGGCGATGCGGCGCCAGCGTTCGACGCGCTTCTCTGCGGCGATTGCAAGATGCTTCTCGGTGCGGCGAGCGATCACCGGAACGATCGTGGTGACATTCAGCTCGGTACACTTTTCGATTGCCCACTCCATGCGATCGAATTTGAAAATCGCCAGCAATAGAGCTATCGGCGCCCCATCACTTGCGGCGACTTCTTCGCTGAGCGCGAACTCGACGCGATCATCGGTAATGCTTGCGATCGCGGCCCGTCGTACTCGATCGCCGCAGGCGACTTCGAACTCCTGTCCGATACGCGCCCGCAGGGTTCGCGACAAATGTGCGGCGTGGGCGCCGGTCAGGGCAGCGCGGTCGCGGGAGAACTCGTCGGCGATCCAGCGGCGTCGGGTCATCGAGTGAAGAGTAGCAGAGCGACGGCGATTGCGATGGCAAGATAGACCCCGCCGAAGAGGCGGTTCTGGCGCGTCAATGCTTCCTCGTCAAACAAGCGGCTGTTGAGCAGGAACTCCAGCGCCGACACCGCACCGACCAGCACGGCCATGATCAGCCAGCGCTCCCGGTGCATCTGCGCACGCAGCAAAACCGGAACCGCGCATAGCGACAGTCCCAGGTAGATGATTCCGCCGACGCGGGCCCGCTTGCGGCGCTTGGGATTCTGGTAGCGAACGAGCAAGATGTGCGCCAGTTCGCGCGGCTTGGCCAAACGTGCGATCGCCGGCAGCACGGTCACGACCAACAGGAACCAGGCGTAGATGCGGAGAGCTTTATCCAAGGAGGGCCGGTCTTCGCTATTCGCTCTTAGTTCTTAGCCATTTAGCTCTTAGCTGGCAAGAATTGCATTGCCGCACGGATATCGTCAGGGGTGAGTTGCGGATAGGCAGCAATGAGTTGTTCGGTAGTATCCCCGTCAGCGATACTGCCGGCAATCACGCTTACCGGCACGCGCGTGCCTTTGATACAGGGACCACCATGATGGATCGCCGGATCGACAATGATTCTATCGCGCCAGTTCACGTCGCACCTCGATTGATCTGCCCTACCCAAAAATCTCTTTGACCTTGTTGAGCAGCGAGCGGCTGACCGGTTTGTTTTCCACCGAGATGGTGGTGTGCAGCTCCTGCATCAGCTCGCGCTGGCGCTTGCTGAGCTTGGCCGGCGTCTGCACTTTCACTTCGACGAACAGGTCGCCGCGGCCGCGACCGTTCAGTACCGGCACGCCTTGGTTCTTCAGCTTGAAGATCGATCCGGTTTGCGTGCCTTCCTGAATTCTCAGGGTGTAGTCGTCTTCCAGCGTCGGCACCTGGATCTCGGCACCCAGCGCCGCCTGCGAAAACGAGATAGGTACCACGCAGTAAAGGTTCTTGCCTTCGCGCTCGAAGAAGGAATGTTCCTTGGCATGCAGCACGATGTAGAGATCGCCGGGAGGGCCACCAAAAACGCCGGCCTCGCCTTCGCCCGAGTACAGGATGCGCGCGCCTTCCTCGACACCTGCCGGAACTTTCACCGTCACGACACGCTCGCGGGTGACGCGTCCCTGGCCGCGGCAGGTGGTGCAGGGATCGACGATCAGCCTGCCCGATCCCCCGCAGGTGCTGCAGGCGCGGGTGATAGAGAAGAAGCCTTGCTGATAGCGCATCTGTCCGCGACCGCCGCAGGTGGTGCAGTTGATGGGCGCCTTGCCGGGGGCAACGCCGCTTCCCTTGCAGGGCCCGCACTCTTCCAGCCGGCGCACTTGGACTTGCTGGGTGACGCCGAAGACCGCTTCCTCGAATTCGAGCGAGAGATCTTCGCGCAGATCGGCGCCGCGTTGCGCGCGGGTACGGCCGCGTCCGCCCTGGCCGCCAAACATATCGCCGAAGATGTCGCCGAAGATATCTTGAAAGTCGGTGAAGACGGTGGTGTCGAATCCGCCGGGACCACCGCCCGCGCCGCCGGTGACGCCGGCATGACCGAAGCGGTCGTAGCGCGCGCGCTTCTCGCCGTCGGCGAGAATGGCGTAGGCCTCGCTGCACTCCTTGAAGCGCTCTTCCGATTCCGGATTGCCGGGATTGCGGTCAGGATGGTATTGCAGGGCAAGCTTGCGATAGGCGCTCTTGATTTCCTGATCGCCGGCGGTACGCGAGACGCCCAGCACCTCGTAATAGTCGCGTTTCACTGTCGTGGCCAGAACTGGTTACCTTCTCAATTTTGATTTACTTGGGATTGTGCGCCACCCGCACCATCGCCGGACGCAGCAGGCGCTCTTTTAGCTTGTAGCCGCGTTGCAGCTCGTCGAGAACATGGTTGTCTTCCGCGTCGCTGGTGTCGACCATCTGGACCGCCTGATGCAGGTTGGGATCGAACAGCGCGCCTTCTGTAGATATAGGCTGAACGCCCAACTTGGCCAGCGCATCGTGAAACTGCTTGTCGATGAGTTCGATGCCCGACTGGAAGTCCTCCAGCGAAGCCGCGTTGGTCTTCACTGCGCGATCGAGGCTGTCGAGGATGGGCAGCAACTGCTTGAGCGCATCGGCCAGAGCGTACTCGCGATACTCCTGCTGCTCCTTGGCATTGCGCTTGCGAAAGTTGTCGAACTCGGCCTGCAAGCGCGCCGCGCGATCCAGATACGCCGCCCGCTCAGTGCGAACTTTTTCCAGCTCGGCTTCCGGGCTGGGAGGGTCTTTTAAGCCAGGTCCCTGCTCAGCAGAAGGAGCGGTGGAATCGTTTTCCGCCGGCGGTAATTCGTGGTCCAGCTCCAACTCCGTGTTAGAGGCTGCATTTTGTTTCTTGAATTGCATAGGTCTTCGTTGGTGAAAAAATTCTGCCGTCCCTACGGGACTCGGCTTGCTTTCCAACTTTACCCAGGACCCACGCCCTGGCTAATATTGTTACGCCCTTCGGGCTGGTTCGGCGGCAGGGTGAAGCGCTTCTCCTACCCGAGGTTTCAGGTTTCACGTAGCGCTTCCGCGCTTGGGCTAGAAAGTTTCTCGGAGCTCGAGCGTTCACCGCGCTCCGCATCCCCCGCGGGCAATTCGCGCGGCACAGCGGGTGAAACCCCGATCACTACCGCGAAGTTTGCTGAGCACCTCGAACCGCATGTCCCTCGGCGGCTAAAGAGGCTGCAAAGCAGATCCCTCACCGGCTGAAGCCGGTTCGTGATGACAAGAATAAAGAATTTGCTACGGCGTAGCTAAAGCTACGCCCCTTCAAAACCAGCTTACTTCGAGTTTTTCAGCAAACCTCTACGTCGACTCGTTCCACAGTTCATCGAACAGCCGCGCGATATAGGAGACGGCGGTGATGGTGTGCTCGTAATCCATGCGGGTCGGGCCAATCACTGCCAGCGACCCCATCACTTCGTCGCCCACCCGCGCCGGCTTGCCAATCAGCACAAAATTACTTAGATGCGGCATGGCGTCTTCCAGACCCACAACCACGCGCACCGCCTCTTGTTTCGTATCCAGGTAAGCGGAGAGCAGATCGACGATGCGCTGCTTCTCTTCCAGCGTGGCCAGCAAATAGCGCAGGCGTTCCTTGTCCTGCTCGGTCAGCACCAGGTTGGAAGCGCCTTCCACGTAAACCGACTGGGCTGGGCTTTCGGAAGCCAGCGCGCCCTGCGCGTAGAGCTGCTCCACCGACGCCATCAGGCGATCGTATTCGCTGCGCTCCTGCTGAACCCGCTTGGCGATCTCGTTGCGCAGCGACTCCATCTCCCAACCGCGAAAGTTCTGGTTGATGTACGCCGCGGCAATGTCGAGGTCGGAAGCCGTGAGGTCGTTAGTAAGCCGCAACACGCGATCGCGCACCAGTCCGTTGCGCATGACGACGACGGCGAGAACTTTCTTGTCGGCCATGCGCTGGAAGTAGACATGCTCCAGCGCGTTGCGCTGCCCCGGCGCCGAGCTGATCGCGACGCCCACGCCGTGCGAGATCAGCGACAGCACGTGCGAGGTGCGCTCCATGAACTCCTGCACATCCTGAGTGCCATGCAGGCTGCCCTGGATCAGACTCTCGTCGGCAGGCGACAGGCGAGCTTCGCCGGTCAAGTGCTTTACGTAAAAGCGATACGCCTGTGTGGTAGGGACGCGCCCGGCCGAAGTATGCGGTTGGTCAAGGAAGCCGGCGTCGGCCAAGTCGGCCATGACGTTGCGGATGGATGCAGCACTGAGATTTTCGCGATTGTTGCGCGCCAAAGTGCGCGAGCCGACGGGTTCGCCCGTGGAGATGTAAGTCTCCACGATGGCCGTGAGGATTTCGCGTTCGCGCTTCCCGATACCCGCCGGTGTGCCCATGAGCCCGCTTGCTGAGGACTGTAACTTACTCTACCGCAATTATTTATGAGAGCAATTAAGGTACAATCCCTCACTCTGATTCTAGGGAGCAAGCAGTCCCGTGTCAAGATTGGCTCTGACAAGTTGAGTGCCAGCAACTCAGATAGGGACGAATTCCTTATGGGGAAACCGGAGAGAAAAAGCAAGGCTTTGGTCACTTCGTCCGCGCTCCGCGAGAGCGCAACAAAACCTTGCTGCCACCCGCTGCGCGCGAACCTGCCACGCGGCGCAACGGGGCCCAGTGCCCCATTTTGTTTTCAATTTTCAAAAATCGTTTGCCGGACGAGGGCGCTGGGCCAGCCCGTTTTGTTTCACCGCTCGGCATGCGCTTCGAGTTTCTCGACGGCAAAACAAAAGGCACCGAAAGCAGGTACGTCTACCTTGTTTCGGCGCCACAGAATAGGCTGGCACATTAAGGCTAGCAATTCAATACCACTTTTAGGGGACTCCGGGTTTGCTCTTGGCTCTTGGCCATTAGCTCTTCTAGCATTCGAGCACAGCGAGCGAACGGCATTCTCTGAAAACTGGCGGTATTATCCCAAGAAAGAAATCATCGTTTCGCTTCTTGCGGCCCCATTGACTCAGCGGATCGATCATTGCACAATTTTACTTCGAACAGTTCACCTGGCTTTACGCCAAAAGGATCTACCTTGATGCCGAACCCTTCTATTCTGGTAGCAACGTGGGACAGCGGATTCTTCAGCGTCAGTGGGAAAACGGTCCATCAAGAACTCGCCAATCAATCGGTTTGCAGTCTGGTGGCCGATGGACGTGGAAGTGTGCTCGCAATTGTTGGCGGGCATTCGCTCTGTCGACGATCCTCTGATGGCGAATGGACTGCGATAGCAAAGAGCGAATTCGACCTTTCATGCTGCGTACCCATTGGAAACGCTGTCTTTGTAGGCACCGACGACGCACATATCCTGCGCGTTGATGCTGACGGCACGCAGCACTGCTTGACGGGTTTTGACGCCGTACAGGGCCGCGACAGGTGGTACGCAGGAGCGGCGATCGTCGACGGCAAGCTGATGGGGCCGCCGCTTGGAGTTCGTTCCATGGCGGCGACCTGCGATGGTGCCGTGCTTCTGGTTAACGTCCATGTTGGCGGAGTTCCGCGATCAACCGACGCCGGCTTAACTTGGCAGCCCACAATCGATATCGATAGCGATGTTCATCAGGTATGTACACATCCAACCCGGCCCGACGTCGTGATAGCGGCGGCAGCGGTGGGCCTTTGCATTAGTCGCGATGCTGGAGCGACATGGACTATCGAACAGCAAGGACTTCACGCCCATCATTGCTCCGCCGTTGCGTTTGGGAGAAATGACATTTTCGTGTCAGCATCCACCGATCCCTTTGCGACCCAAGGCGCAGTGTATCGACGCCCGATCGACAGCAACCGTCCGCTACAACCCTTGGGCGGAGGCATGCCGAAGTGGATCGACGGCAAAGCCGATACCAACTGCATCGCGACCCGAGATTCAATGGCCGCTGTGATCGACCGATCGGGATGCCTTTACGTGTCGCATGACGATGGTGCTACCTGGTCGTGTCCAATTGATCGTCTACCTGTTCCAAGCGGGCTTCACATCGGTTGACCTCTTCCCGTCCTCGCAAGCAGTTGAATGGGTTCTGATCTTAGTTAGACACGGCTGGCGGATCACTAGTCTGGCTACCAGGAATCGCCATAGTGAACCGCAGATCGCCAGAAGCTAAAGAGCTAACAGCTACAGGCTAAGAGCCTGTTTCACTCCGCGTACTCGATCTCAAACTCTATCTTTGCGGTCTTTTCCAGCATCGCCGACACGGAACAGTACTTCTCTTTCGACAGGCGAATCGCGTCTTCCATCGCTTTGTGAGTGACGTTACCGGTGACGCGATAGATCAGACGGATCGAGGTGAAGACCTTGTGGAAGGTCTCCGCCCGCTCCGAGGTGGCGCGCACTTCGAGGCTGGTAAACGCTTCGCGCTTCTTGCGCAGAATGCCGACCACATCGCTGGCGGTGCACGCGCAAAGTGCGATCAGCACCAACTCGATGGGAGAGCTGGCTGTCTTCTCGCTGCCGGCATCGACCACGAGCGCGTGACCGCTGCCGGCCTGGCCAACGAAACGATCGTTATCGGTCCATAGTGTGCGGGCTTCGATCATGGGAAAACACCTCGCTGTTCGCACTTCGCTTTGGATGCCGGATCCGAAACTGGGCCGCTAGCGACGTTCCTTTTCAACCCTTAGAAGCTTCATCCATAACCTCACTAGGACCACGCTCCGAGAGCGAAGAGCGAACGACGAATAGCGGCTACTGCGGCTTGTCCTGCGGCGGCGCGGTCCCGCTGCTGTTAGTACTCCCGTCGTGTTTTTCGTAGATGGAATACTCCCCTTGCGGCCGCTTCAGGCGAATGGTGATTTCCTGCTCCGCTTGATTAATGGCGTAGTCGTTGCCAAAAGTCTGGAAGCCGGGGGCGATTACCTGTACCCGCAGTGTGCCGTAGGGAATTCCGTCGAAGTGGGTCTTGCCCTCGGGATCGGTCTTGAGTTCGAATCCGCCCTTGGCCTGCTTGGCGTGTTTTCCCACGAAATGCAGGACCACGGCAGCGTTGCGCACCGGCTTTCCGTTGTCGTCTTTCAGGACCACAAACGCCAGCGACGATTGCGGGCCTTCGTCTTTCTTATCGCCGGCAATCAGCGGAGTGGAGATGAGGAGCAAGGTAAAGATGGCGAACGCCACACGCAGCATCTTCATAATCACATTGTAGATTAGCTGTTAGCTCTTAGCAGCACACGGGGCGCGTGTCACCGCTCCGGCCGCAATGGCCGCGTCAATTGCGAAAATCAGGAGCGGCTTGCGCCTGCTTCAGGGTCGGAGGGCCATCGTCCTTTTGGTCTTGCGGGGGCTGCGTCGCGCTACCGGAACTCGCGCTACCGCTGTCCGTACTACCCGGCGCCCGCTTCAGCGTGGGAACACTATCGTCCTTGCGGATTCTGCGCGGCTGGCGTCGCGCTACCCGGTCCCGCGCTGCCGCTATCCGTACTTCCCGGAGCGCGCTTCAGCGTGGGACGGCCGTCATCCTGCGAGCCTTGGCTTGAACTCCCGGGATCGCCGCTGCTGCCCGACGAAGTGCGCTTCAACAACACGGGACGGCCCGGCTCCGGCTTGGCGCCACCGAGGTGATGGCCGTTCTCTAGCGAAGCCAGCCGCGCCTTGACATTCTCGAACTCACTGGTATCCACCACATATTCGGGACGGTCGGGCAGGTATTTGCGAATTTCGTCCTGCGCCGCCTGGATGCGCTCGACGTTCATGGGATGGGTGGCGAACGCCTTGGCCACCATGCTCTGCTTTTTCTTCTCAATGTTCAGCTTCTCGAAGAATTCCACAAACGCTTGCGGATCGTATCCAGTGGCGTAATCGTATTCCAGACCCAGCAAGTCGGCTTCGCGTTCGGCGTCACGGGAGAACTTGAGGAACCCCAGCGGCACTGCTAGGCCGGCCACTTCACTGATGGCGTAAGCTATTGGCCCCCCGATGAAGATCAGCGGCACTGAGGCCATGTTCCAGATCTGCGCCCGCGTCATGTTCTTGGTGGCGTGACGGGCGGCGACGTGCGCAATCTCATGCGCCATCACTCCGGCCAGCTCGGCTTCATTGTCGGCGGCAAGAATCAATCCGCTGTTCACGTAGAAGAAGCCGCCGGGCAGCGCGAAGGCGTTCACCTCTTCGGTATCGAGCACCTTAATCGTGAAAGGCACGCGGGCGTCGGAGTTGCGCACCAGATTTTGGCCAATGCGATTGACGTATTCAGTGATGACGGGATCGGTGACCAGACGTGCGCTCATCTCGACCTGCTGCGACAGCTGGCGCCCTAGCGCGACTTCGCGGTCGAGCGAGTAGAAGTCAAGACCGCTGCCCACATTGCGCTGTCCGATAAGCGCAACGTTGTACTTAGGAGCTAGACCCGTGCCTTGACCGGCGGAGTTAGCGGCTGCGCCTGTAGCCGATGCCGGCTTAGGCGGCGTCGAGCCGGCGCTTGCATCGGGCTTCTGGGATGCGGCTTGCTTCCCGGCGGCTTCGATCTGCGCTGCCGTGGGAATTTCTACCGCGGTCGCCTCGGGGTGAGCGGAGGGCGAGACTTGCGCGCTGCCGTCTGAAGCGCTTTGAGTTTCACCCACCGTCGTCTGCGTCGCAGGCGAAGACGAACTCTGCCCGACGCTGAACGCCTGCCAGCTGAGAACAGCAGCCAATAGTGCAAACGCAGTTTTCCCCAGACGCGCGGAATACGAAGCGGCTCGAACGGCACGGAGGACTGGCACGATCACACCTGCGGCTGATCCGATTATGCTGCCTGACTCGGGATTATGGGAACTGGAAAATTTACCGTAGCGCTGGAAAACGGAAATAGAGCGATAGAAAGCGCAACAGACACGTACCGGCTGCAGGCAAAGATGCACATGCTGTACTTTGGGATACCTTTTTCGCCCATGAATGCTCGTTGCCTACAGAGCCAGCCTCCAGCGACCCCGCAGGGCTGGAGATCTATTCTAAACCTATGTATCAATTAGAGTTAACCACCTATGGCGCGACTTCTGCCACAACCTGAGCGTGTTGCGCTCATATTGCACTTGACATCGAACCTGGATCGGGCTTATATTAGCACTCATGGTGAGTGAGTGCTAGCAGCTGCTAGGTCTCTCCCCCTCTAGAACGTTTTAGTTTATCTCCATCGTTCATGAAATCTGCCGCCCGCAACGCCGACAACCAGCGCCAAGGCCGGCCAATGTGTAACGGAATCCAACTGAAGTCTCAAGCTCGAAAGGAGTTCGAAGAATGGCTACAAAACTGACTCCCCTGCACGACCGCATCGTGGTTCGCCGGATTGAAGAGGCCGATACCACCCGTGGCGGAATCATTATCCCCGACAGCGCCAAAGACAAGCCGCAGGAAGGCGAAGTGATTTCCGTGGGCCGGGGCAAGACCAACGACAAAGGCGAGACCTTCCCCCTGGATGTAAAGGCTAGCGATCACATCCTGTTCGGCAAGTATGCCGGCACCGAGATCAAGATCGACGGCGAAGACTTCCTGATCATGCGCGAGGAAGAAGTACTCGGCATCCTGGAAGGCGCCGCGAAGGCGAAAGAGCACGCCGCTAAGAAGTAGTCAGTGGCCAGCCGCCGGTTGCCAGTTGATGAATGGCTGGCATCGTGGGCGCAAGCGAGATGACCTCGCAGCCGCTGACCACCGATAACCGAAAACGATTTCACGGAAATTATAGTCAGCCCAGTTCGGGTCTAACTGACCACTGGCTACTGACAACTAGGAGAAACAATGGCAAAGCAGATTCTGCATGGTGAGGAGTCACGCCAGTCGATACTTCGTGGCGTGAATGTTCTGGCCGATGCCGTAAAAGTCACGCTCGGTCCCAAGGGCCGCAACGTCGTGATCGAGAAGAAATTCGGTTCGCCGCTGATTACCAAAGACGGCGTCACCGTAGCCAAGGAAATTGAACTGAAGGACTCGCTGGAGAACATGGGCGCGCAGATGGTGCGCGAAGTCGCTTCCAAGACTTCTGATGTTGCCGGCGACGGCACCACCACCGCGACGGTGCTGGCGCAGTCCATCTACCGCGAAGGCGTCAAGACGGTTGCCGCCGGCGCCAACCCGATGGCCATGAAGCGTGGCATCGAGAAGGCCGTGACCGCGATTTGCGGCACCGTGGACAACGATGGCAATCGCAGCAGCTCCGCTCTGGACAAGCTGTCGCAGAAGGTTTCCGGCGAGATGATTGCGCAGGTCGGCACCATCTCCGCCAACAATGACGAGACCATCGGCCGCATCATTGCCGAGGCCATGAAGAAGGTCGGCAAAGACGGCGTCATCACCGTGGAAGAAGCCAAGACGATGGAAACTCAGTTGGAAGTCGTCGAAGGCATGCAGTTCGACCGCGGTTACCTGTCCCCGTACTTCGTTACCGATCCCGAGCGCATGGAAGCGGTCTATGAGAACGCACTGATTCTCATCCACGAAAAGAAAATCTCTTCGATGAAAGACCTGTTGCCTCTGCTGGAGCAGATCGCCAAGGGCGGACGTCCGCTCATCATCATCGCCGAAGATGTGGAAGGCGAAGCGCTGGCGACGCTGGTAGTCAACAAGCTGCGCGGAACCTTGCAGGTTGCGGCCGTCAAGGCCCCGGGCTTCGGCGATCGCCGCAAGGCCATGCTGCAGGACATCGCCATTCTGACCGGCGGCAAGGCCATCACCGAAGATCTCGGCATCAAGCTGGAGAACGTTCACGTTGAAGATCTGGGCCAGGCCAAGAAGGTCACCATCGACAAGGACAACACCACCATCGTCGAAGGCAAGGGCAAGCCGGGCGAGATCGAAGGCCGGGTGAAGGAAATTCGCGGCCAGGTGGAAAAGACCACCAGCGACTACGACCGCGAGAAGTTGCAGGAGCGGTTGGCCAAGCTAGTGGGCGGCGTTGCGGTGATCAAAGTCGGCGCCGCGACCGAAACCGAAATGAAGGAAAAGAAAGCCCGCGTGGAAGACGCCATGCATGCCACCCGCGCTGCGGTGGAAGAAGGCATCGTCCCCGGCGGCGGCGTCGCGCTGTTGCGCTGCGCTGAAGCCATCGACGCCCTGAAGCTGGAAGGCGACGAGAAGATCGGCGCCAACATCGTGCGTCGCGCGCTGGAAGAGCCGCTGCGTCAGATCGTCATCAACGCCGGCGAAGAAGGCGCGATTGTGGTGGGCCGCATTCGCGAGTCGAAGGAAAACAACTTCGGCTACAACGCCCAGACCAATCAATTCGAGGACCTGGTGAAAGCCGGCGTCATCGATCCCACCAAGGTAACCCGCACGGCCCTGCAGAACGCAGGCTCGATCGCGGCCCTGATGCTGACCACCGAAGCCTTGGTGGCCGAGCTTCCCGACGACAAGAAGGAACCGGCGATGCCTCACGGCGGCGGCGGCATGGGCGGAATGTACTAAGAAGCAGTAACTAGCAATTAGCTAGAAGCTAAAGACAGAGGCCTCGCAGCGATGCGGGGCCTTTTCTTTTCTGCTAACTGACAACCGGCAACTGACAACCGATTTCCGGACGAGCGAACCCTCTCCATCTTCACGAGAAGAACCCGACCACGCCGCCGAGCGCGTCTTGCAGGCCGTGGGCCAGGATTCCGGGGAGTAGGCTCTTGCGCCAGTAAGCCAGCAGTCCCAGCAGACATCCATGCAGCATGATCGCCAGCATCAGCTTGCCGTAGTATCCGTGGGCCAGGCCAAAAGCCACCCCTTGCAGCACGATGCCGAAGGCGCGGCTGCCCGTCCACGCGCCGAATTGCCGGGTGAGATATCCGCGGAAGATGAGCTCTTCACAAAACCCGCCGGTCGCCGACAGTCCCAGCCACACCGCCAACTCGAACCAAGTCTTAGGCAGAATGTTGGCCACGGCGCTGTCGGTCTTGGCGCCAAGAAGATGCATGACAACCGCTACCGCCGGAATCACGACAACCATAAAGCCGAGAGCGAGTCCTAAATCGCGAAAGAAATTGCCGAGCGTCTGCCAACGGCCGGCAACCAGGCTCCCGATCGAGAGCCCGCGGCGCCGCAGCGCCAGCCAGATCATCAGGATGACCAGCCACTCCCCCGCTATTACTGTGAAGTAGCCTGAAAGGCGGGAACTCATGCCCGGCAAGTTTGCGTTGGGAAGCCCATGCTGGTAATAGCCTGCGCCCGATCCTACGGCGATAGGCAACAGCACCAGCACGGTATGCCACCAGGGCGCGATAGGGTCGCTCGTAGTATCAATGGGCCCTCTTGCCATATCGACGGACGCCATTACTGAGCTTGAGGACATTGTGTTTTCCTCCTTCTTGCGGGTGTTCAGGAGCCTGACCTTGAGCTTGGCATCACCCTGAATCACCTGGCCGCGATAGTTTCCACACCTAAAGCGTCATGCCTGATACGAGCAGGAGGAGGAAAGGTTCCCGAAGCTGCCGGCGGCCTTGCCCGAAAGGTTTGCCTGAGGACCGAGCGCCCCACCCAAGCTTCTTTTGCTTGATAGGGTTTTTGTTTGCATTGAAACCCGGGCGATCCTCTTAAGCGTCGCCGGACGCCTCCTCATTTTATATAGAATATATTTTGCTTGACTCGGAGAGTCTATATAGGCTATATAAACTCCTATGAACCCTATCGAATTGAGCAAACTCCTCGAATGGGAAGGCCTATTGAAATCCGGGTTGGAGGAGTTGAGCCAGCGCCGACAGGAACTGGACGCTCAGCTACAGCACTTATCGCGAAAGCTGGAACTCGTGCGGCAGATGCGTTCGCTGGAGGAGCCGCCGCAGTTGGAAGCGGCACAAAGCTCTGCTGAGGCAGTAAGCATCGAAACACGACCGACGCCCACCGGCGTAAGGGAAATGGCTCGAAGGGTTATCGCAGAGGCGGGGCACCCTATACATATCACTGAGATTCATCGGCAATTTGTAGACAAGGGCTATCCGATTCCTGGCGGTGGTACTCCCTTCAACATCTTGGCACATATCGTGAATGACAAAACATTTGTAAGGATCGCACGTGGGACATACGCGTTAACTGGGACGGTGCCGGAAGAGCAGGTGCTGCCACGGGCACCGCGCAAACGAGGAACAAAGAAAAAGAAACGCGTACGGCGTTCTTAACGCCCGGAGATGGAATTCATGGACTCCAAACGAGGATTCGAGCCGGCGCAATACATGGACTTAAGCCAAGACCACTTGGTTGCAGCCGCTTTGTGGTACTTACTAAGCGAGAAGAAGGAATCCTCATTCGAAAATCTGGTTGCAGAAGCGTACTTGTCATTTCCCGCAAGATTTCAGCTGGAAGGATATCCCCAATGGCCCAATGCCCACGTTGTCGGAAAAGCCTGGGTGCGATGCCGCACTGATAAGAAATGGATTACCGGATCAGCGTCCGCGGGCTTCGCGTTGACACCCCTCGGTGAGCGTGTTGCCGAGAAGGTGCTTTCGAAACTACAAAACAAGAAGTCCGGCACAGCAACCGAGAGGCGCGGCAGTCGCCAGACGATCTCAGCGCGTGTAGTCCTTGGAGTTGAGCACTGACCTTGCCCCCGCAAAACGTATCCCTTAGCAAGCTGTTCTAATGCGAAGGGGTAGCGAAGATGACGAAGTCGAAGCGGGGACGTTACACGCTTGAATTCAAGCAAGAGGCGGCGCGGCTGG